>OCTW011441785.1_pt1 | contig 89169 bp, 156 predicted proteins | sample 1539671 | NCBI WGS metagenome assembly OCTW01 (sample SAMN02144230, study PRJEB22623) | gut metagenome | biome: sheep rumen | host: Ovis aries | place: New Zealand | reverse complement strand
CAACCTCAAACTTATAATTTTGTTTTTAAATTTTATAAAGACTATTACAATAATTAATTATCATTTTATAATGAATATTTAGTCTCAACTATAAAGAAATTTATAGAGAAATATAATTGGAATTAGTTTAATCACCTAATTTATTTAAACAATTGTATTCAAGATTTTGAAAATGTTAACTCAAGCTATTAATCTTGATGGACTTTTTTCATACACTATTTATGCTGAAAGATATATCGATGATCAAGATGATGAAGTAAAATATAGGTTCAGAACAAGAACTAATGGAAACGATACTTGTCGTTCTGTAGAAGGATGTTTTGCAGAAAAATATATTGAACCAAATATGCAATTGGTAATAGATACTATTAATAAATTTGAAGAAGGCGAAAACGAATGAGTTGGAAAGTAAATTCTATTAAAGTAACTTATGAACTTGTTGATGAAACAACAGGTGAGATTATTACAGAAACAAGAGAACTTGGTGAAGGAACTGTAAAGAAACCTAGAGCTTCTAGAAGTAAAAAGAATGAAGACACAGATCCTACACCTAAAGCTATATTACTTGATAATAAAATTCAGCTTAATAATGCAGCAGTAGAATTGACTGGTTTTCAAGCTGACGACAAAATTAATGTAAAATATGAAAAGAAGGGGAGAATAACTACTCCTGTAATGTTGTTAGATGAAAAAGAAGGTAACAGACTTACAAAAACAAACACAATATCTTGCAGAGGATCTAAACGAGAAGAGTTACTCAAGTTTGGAGACACCTTTATTGTTGAGGAACATCCTAGTGTAGTAGGAACTTTTATATTAAAAGGAAATGTCGAAATTGAAGATGATATTGTAGATATTCCAGAAGAAATTGCTTCTGATGATGAAATAGATGATTCACTTGATGACATCAATGATGATGTTAATCTTGACACTTTTAAATTTGAATTTTAATGGGTATGTTTGAATTTGGTACACTTGCAACGAATGACTTTACTAGCTCTGCTAGCAGATCTTTGAAACCTTTTGGTATTTATGAAGTTTCTTTAACTGATATATCTTTGAAAGATATTCAAGGTAAGAAAGATCCAAATGCTGTGTATCATACAATTCATTTGGAATTTACTGGTGACGAAGGTACTTATCAAGAAAATCTTTTTATTCCATCTACTGAACAAGATGATACTAGACCAGTATTTAAAAATGCAGCAGGACACGAGTATCAAAGACCTTCTAGATTTGAAGAATATCAGTTTAAATTAATGCAAATAGTTGAAGCTATTAATCCAACAAGAGCAAAGAAAATTAAAGAAAATAGTTCTAAAATTAAAACTGTTGAAACTTTTAACGATTTAATCATCAAAGCCCTTACTGGTAAATCTGATGTAAAAGTTAAGCTTAAGCTTGTTGGAAGGAATGTTAATGGAACTGTTTATGCACAACTTCCAAATGCTTGTGGATTAAATAAAGAAAACAAATTGTTTCCTATTAATTTTATTGGAAATGATTTATTCTTTAGTGCATACGAACAGCAACAGGCTGAACAATATAAAAATGCTAAACCTACAGTAATGAATAGTAGTGTTCTCGCATCTACTGATGAAGATTCTGATAGTTTAGATGTTTCTGACTTGGAGCTTTAATTTTGAAAATATTTAGATTCTTGATATAATTAAAGAATGGAATTTAAATTTTTAGTAAAACCACAAATTACAAAAGAATATATTCTTTCTAAAGTAAGTCAAGAATCTATATTTAACTTCTATACTGGAATGGAGGTAACTAGTAAGAAATTACAGTTATCTCCATTTCGGGCTGATAATAAGGTTACAGTATCCTTTTATAGATCAAAGAATGATATAGTTTATCTTCATGACTTTGCTACGAATGAACATATTAGTTGTTTTCAGGCAGTTATGAAGTTATTCAATCTTAACTATTATCAAGCTCTTGATAAAATAGCTGCTGATTTTAAATTAACAGATAATTATTCACCAGATACACAAAGAATAGAGTTTCAACCAGAATTACAAGAGAATAAATCTTCTATAATTCAATGTCAGATTAAAGAATATACTGTAGAGGAATTAGAATGGTGGAAATCTTTTGGAATAAATCAAAAACTACTTAAGAAGTTTCATATATTCTCGATTAAACACGTATTTTTAAATGGAGATTTAAAATTTACTAGTTCTGATAAAAATCCAATTTATGGTTATTATTTTGGAAAAGATAAGAATGGAAATGAACAATGGAAAATTTATTTTCCTTTAAGAACCGAATTTAGATTTTTAGGTAATCTTAAGAAAAAAGTTTTACAAGGCTATAAACAATTGCCAAAAAAAGACGATTTATTAGTTATTACAAAAAGTATGAAAGATGTAGTTAGTATGTATGGATTTGGAATTAATGCTGTTGCCCCTAATTCTGAAACATTGTTTATTTCTGATAAGCAACTTGAAGAATTTAAATCTAGATTTAAATACATTCTTGTTTTATACGATAATGATAGGCCCGGAAAACACAATCTTTGGAAAATTAGAAAAGATCATCCAGAATTAAACTATTTCTGTATGCCTAAAACATTAGAAAAAGATTTTACTGATACTATTGCTAAATACGGTGTAGAAAAAATGAGAGAATTAATTAATGATTTTAAATTAAATTATAAATTAAAATGAAACAAGATAACATAGATGGATGTGGGTGTTTATTGATGTTGTGGTTAATATTTTTAATAATTTACTTTATTATTATATGAAAGTCTATATAGCTAAAGATTGGACAGGTGTTTGGGTATTTGCCAATCAACCTCATTTGTCAGAAAATTTTGGAGGAGTTCTCCCAACTTGGAATGGTCATAAATTAACTTTCTTTAAGTTAGCAGAAGATTGGAATGATAAATTAAAAATTAATACTTTTGATGAATTTAATATTTGATGGAGTATAGGTAAAATTATAAAATAATTATGTATAAAATATTTGCATCTATAGTCGATGATGAAACTAGAAAACAAGTAGAAGAACTATCAAAATCTGAGGCTTATTCAGATTGTGAAATTAGAGTAATGCCTGATTGTCATGCAGGAAAAGGATGTACAATTGGTAGTGTAATTCAAATTAAAGATAGAATAGTACCAAATACAGTCGGAGTAGATATTGGATGTGGTATGCTCGTATGCGCTTTAGGTGATGTAGATATTAATTTAGAAGAATTAGATCATATTATAAATACTAATATTCCATCTGGGTTTAATATCAGAGAAAATGCTTTAAAGTGTTTTTCTAAAAATTTTATTGCTGATGTACATGATTGGAGTTATATTCAAAAGTCCTTAGGAACTCTAGGGGGAGGTAATCATTTTATTGAACTTGATATTGATGAAAATAATAACAAGTATATTGTAATACATTCTGGAAGTAGAAATCTTGGAGTTCAAATATGTAATTATTGGCAAAATATAGCAATATCTAAGTTTGTCAGTAAAAAAGAAATAATTAATAACTTAATTAAATCTTTAAAAGAACAGGGAAGAGAAAAAGAAATCCAATCTGAATTAAAGAAATTACAACTTCCAAAAGTCAATGAGGATTTAGCATATTTAGAAGGAAAAGACTTAGAAAATTACTTACATGATATGCAAATATGTCAGAAATTTGCTTCTGATAACAGAAAAGCAATGATGAATATAATTCTTCATGAGTTAAAACTATCTCCTATTTATACGTTTGAAACTATTCATAATTATTTAGATATTGAATCTAAAATAATTAGAAAGGGTGCTATTAGAGCTAATAAAGATGAAACAGTAATTATACCTATGAATATGCGTGACGGTTCATTAATTTGTATTGGAAAAGGTAATAAGGATTGGTTATATTCTGCTCCACACGGTGCTGGTAGAATTATGTCAAGAAAACAAGCTCTTGAGTCGATAGATATTAATGACTTTAAAAACAGTATGGATGGAATATACTCTACATCTATTTGTGAATCTACTAAAGATGAAGCTCCTATGGTTTATAAGCCAATGGATGTAATAGTTGAAGATATAAAAGATACTGTTGAGATAATTAATGTTATTAAACCAATTTATAATTTTAAAGCTAAATGAAAAAGAGTTAGTTAAATACAGCTGTTAAAATTACATTTAAAGGTGGTCAAGAAGCAATTTATAATACAATAGAAGAAGCTTCCGAATTAACTAATTTAAGTGTTCAGACCATTAAAATGAGAGCTAATAAAGGAAATATTGGAAAGGATGGAACTAAATGTGAATGGATCGATCCTTCTACTAAAAAACATTATCAAGCTAAAAGATCTAAGCAAAAAGGGTCAAAATTAGAATTAGATATAATCCATAAACTTAACGAAATTGGATATAATACTGTAAGTTCTAGATCGAATAGTAAGAATTTAGACAACGCTAAGGTTGATGTAGATGATTTAGATGGAAGTTTACCTATCTATATTCAATGTAAAGCTACTCAATCTACTCCTTCTTACTTTAAGATTAGAGAAGAGTGTCCTCTAAAGGATAAACCCTTCACAGTAATATGGAAGCGTCAAGATAAAGATGGCGGCAATAGTCCTGGCACAGTCGCTATTATTCCAATTGAGGTATTATGGGATTATCTTAAATTAAAATTAAAATGATAAAAGAAGTAAAGTTTAATACTGAAGCTAGAAATCTTTTAAAAAACGGAGTTGATATTTTAGCAGATGCTGTTAAAGTAACTCTTGGACCACAAGGTCGTAATGTGGTTATTGAAAAATATGACGGAAGTCCGTTAATAACAAAAGATGGAGTAAGCATTGCCAGAGAAATTGAACTTGAAAATAAGTTTGAAAATATTGGAGCAAGAATAGTTAAAGATGTTGCTGAAAAAACTTGTAATGATGCAGGAGATGGAACTACTAGTTCTATAGTTCTTGCTCAAGCAATAATTAATGAAGGTTTGAAAATGGTAGCATCTGGTATGAATCCTCTCGATATTAAAAAAGGAATTGATATTGCAGTTAATACTGTAGTTGATTATCTTAAAGAAAATTCTGAATATATTGATGGAAATTTCGATAGAATTAAACAAATTGCAAGTATTTCTGCTAATAATAACGAAGAGATTGGAGAGTTAATTACTAATGCAATTCGTACAGTATCTAAGGACGGAATTATTACTTTGGAAGAAAGTAAAACTCGTGAAACTTATGTTCAGGTAGTTGAAGGAACTAGATTCGATAGAGGTTATGTATCTCCATATTTTGTCACAAATAATGATATGAGAGAATGTGTTCTTGAAGAACCTTATATTATTATATTTAAAGATAAATTAGTAAATCTTAAAGACATTATACTTGTACTTGAACCAGCTGTACAAAGCGGTAAGTCTATTTTGATTATAGCTAAAGATTATGATAATGAAGTGATTAATACTTTAGTTGCAAATAGATTTAGAACTCAACTTAAAGTTTGTGCTGTAAAAGCTCCTGCTTTTGGAGATATTGAATATCTTAAAGATATTGCTATTCTTACTGGAGGAAAAATTCTAGATAAAGATTTAAAATCTACGGATTTATCTGTACTTGGGCAATGTGACAAAGTTGTAATTGCTAAAGATAGTACTACAATTATTAACGGATATGGTGGTGATGCAATTAGAACTAGAATTTCTGAACTTGAAGAAAAATATAATAAAACACAAGATGAATCTTTAAAAGAAAGAATTTCTAAGTTAAGAGGAGGCGCCGCAATATTATATGTTGGAGCTGTATCAGAAATAGAAATGCTTGAGAAAAAAGATAGAGTTGAAGATGCATTGTGCGCTACAAGAGCTGCGTTAGAAGAAGGTGTTGTTCCAGGAGGAGGAAGTATGTTAGTTCATGCTCTAAAATTATTAGATTTGTTAGAAGGTGAAAATGCTGCTATACAATCTGGAATTAATATCATAAAAGAGGCCATCAAGAAACCTTTGTATCAAATAGCAAATAATGCGGGAAAAGATGGGTCAGTAATAGTACAAAAAGTATTAGAATCTGGGCCTCATCATGGTTACAACGCTAAAACTGAACAATTTGAGAATCTTAAAAAATCTGGAATTGTTGACCCTACAAAAGTAGTAAGAACCTCATTAGAAAATGCAGCTAGTGTAGCTGGAATGTTTTTGACGACCGAGTGTGTTTTAATTAATATATTAAAAAGAAATGAATAAATATATATATTCTATTTGTCCTTCTGATGAATGGCCACAAATTAAAACTATAATGGCTACAGGAATTGAGGAAGCAGAAGAAAAAGTTATATCTAAATATAGTGAATATTATGATTTAAACGATAATAACTGGGACTTCATACAGTTTAGAGACGAATTGAATGAACAAAGAATGGTGGTAATTAGTGATTTATACGATATAGAAGAATTATGAAAAAACTCAGAATAGGTTCCGATCTTGACGATACTCTGAATGTTTGGTTTGATATATATGTAAAACGTTTTGGATTTCCTAAAAATGATTATGAAATTACAAAAAATTGTCAGCAAAAGCTTAGAAAGGATAAGGATTTTTGGATTAATCTCCCTGTGTTACATCGTCCTAATTTTAATGTACATCTTTACTGCACTAAAAGAACATCTAGTAAAGATTACGCAAAGAGATGGCTTGAAATAAACGGATTTAATGAAGCCCCTATATATCAGTGTTTTTATCAATATGGGAGTAAAGCTCCGCTTATTAAAGGAAAATGCGATTTATTTATTGATGATAGTCCTTCTAACTTTCTTGATTTAAATAGAAAAGGAATTCCTTGTTTACTGATGGACGGACCGCACAATAGACATTTAGGTGAGATCCTTAGAGTTTATTCAATGGATTATGATGAACTGTTTGAAACTTTTGTTTTAGGACAAGTTACGAACATATTCAAAGATTTTGAAATGTATTTTCCTAAAAATTAATTATGATATATAATTTACAAAAAGAAATATCTAGAGACATACTTGAAAACGGAGTGTATGAGTCTTTAAGTTCTCCTTTAAAGAATGAAGATTTTACAGAGTATAGTAAAAGAATTTGTAAAGAAATTGACGATTGCCCATATTTGTATTGTCCAGATTATAACTTATTAGTTCCAATTAGTGAAGAATTAATATGTAATAATGATAGTGTATATGGCGAGTTAGCTAATTTGATTTACGAAAGATGGAATTATGAAAATAGATTTTGATTTATCTAAAATTAAAATAACTCCTTTGTTAGAAACTTTAGTTCTTGAAGATATAAGTGATAATGACTATTTTTCAGAAAAATATTCAGATAGAATATCTAATTCTAGACTAGGATTACTTAAATCTAAAGGGGCTAAAGCTTTTTTTAATAATGAGAAATTAGGATTTAATAGTTCATTTCAATTTGGGGGAGATCTTCACGCTCTTATACTTCAACCAGAATCTTTTGAACTAATAGAAGGAGTAAATAAACCTACTGCAAAAGCGGGATTAGTTGCAGATTGGCTTTATAAAGGAGAAGAAACTTTTCCTTCAGATGATGATATTAAAGTTGCATCTATTAAGTGTTCTTATTATAAAGATAAATTAACTCAAAAGAGAATTGATGAATTTAGGCAAAAAGCAGAACCTTATTGGAAGCAAAGATTTATATATGAAATGAATAATCCTAAATCCGATAAAATTAGAATTTATACAGATGAAAAGAGTCAGAATTTATTAAAATTTTGTATGGAATCTATAAATTCTAATGAACAAATACAGGAACTTTTACATCCTTCTGGATTGATAGAAGATCCATATTCTACTTGTGAAAAGACAATTTTAATGGATATACAAGTAGAAATTCCAGGATATGATCCTGTAATATATAAGTTTAAATCTAAACTTGATAATTTTACAATAGATAAAGAAAATAATGTTATTACAGTTAACGATTTAAAAACTACATCTAGATTAGCTAAAGATTTTAAAGAAGTCATAGATTATTATTCATATAATAGAGAAATAGCTATCTATTCTTGGTTGTTGTCATATTGTTCTAAAAAGTTTTTTAATATGAATAATGCTACAATTAAAGGAAATTTTTTAGTAGTATCAACAATTCCTGAATACGATACTGCCGTTTATCCTATGACTCCAGAATTATTTAGAAGAGGATTTAAAGAGTTTGTATATTTAATGAGAGTTGTAGCTTATTTAAATATTATAAAAGGTTATAAATTTAGTTAATATGTTATTTGAAGATTTAAATAATCTTTATAAACAAAATTTTTCTTTAGGCTATTTAGGTAAGTCTATTGAGAATAAGTTGGCTTTAATTAGTTTAATTTGTTATGTTACATATAAATATAGACTTAAGAAGCCAGATGTAACTTATTATCAAGTTATAATGAAAATATGTGATGGATTAGGTTTCTCAGAAGACCTAATAAAAGCTCTTGCAATAATTTGTGAGGATTTTGGATATATGTGTACTGAATTTCCAACTTTTGGATTAAAAGGAAATGAAGTTATAAACAAGATCCGAGAATTATTGAACAACTATTTACCTTTTTAATGAGATTTTGTCTCATTAAAATTTTTTAAAATTTTTCTTAAAATCATTTTGATTTTTTTATCAAGATGATATATTAATATTACGATTTCCCAATGAGGGAAATTTAAGTTTATTATTTAAATAAATTAGATACTTATGAAAATGAATTAAATGTGAATTATTATTATGGAAAACAAAATTTTTAGAAAACTCGAAGTTGTTGGTACTACCAAAGATGAAGCTATTGAAAATGCACCCTTTAAGCTCCGTGTAAACGCTACTCAAGCTTATGAAAAGTGGCGCAAGTCTGCAAAAGACGTCAGCGATGCTGCTGTATCTGAATGGATGAAGGAGTATTTGAAGACTAAGAAGTTTAATACTGCTGGCGATGGTGCATATATCGTAATTCAGTCTCCTGTAGGCGATACTCGTAAGCGTCCTTATCAAGTAGAAAAGATCAAGCATGATGCTAAGACTCATACTCCTCAGTTGATGTATGTAGTTCGTGATGCAGCTGGTCAAGTAATTGCTACTGAAAAGAAGAGTGTTGACGCTCTCAACGCAGCTAAAGAATTTACTACCGACATGCGTGAGGACGCTTATGTTAAGAGAGAAGGCGTAATTAAGGAAGGTAATGATCTTTACGCAATAGTACACTATACTCCTAGTAAGGGTACTCAAAATGCAATTCTCTTGTGCTTTGGTTATATCGACGTTGACTAATAGAGTTTTCTATTAATATATTGAATAGGTGGGCAATTAAATTTGTCCACCTATTCTTATTTTATAAGTTATTAAATCGAATTATTAAAACATTGAAAAATGAGTAATCCAATTTCGAAAAATAAAATTAAAGAAATAATTAAAGAATTAAAAAATACCAAAGCTGAATCTTTGTCAGACGCAGCAAAGAAAAACGGGCACACAATAAGTTATTATAGTTCACTAATTTATAAAGCCAAGAAGTATTTTAGTGGAACTGATTTATTGAATGAATTACTTGAAGTAACATCTAATTTTAATCAAAAATCTAAAGTAAGTCAAGATATTGAAACAGACGATAGAGCTGTTACCGAAGTAGAACGCGATGAAAATGGAAATATTCAGTATTATACGTTTGAAATCTTTAGAAAAAATAATCCTACATTAAGAGGAAAACTTTCTCGTTCTGAAATGGAAACAATTTATAGATTATATTCTATTTATGGTGCAAATCTTACTCAGAAAATTGTTTCCAGAGAGTTTCCTCAATATACCTTTGTAGAATTTAAACGGATTCTTCACGCTTTTAATATTTATAAAAGTGATTCTGAATTTCCTCTTCACATGATTGAAGAAAAATCTGAGGAAGATCTTATTAATTTACATAATAAGAATAAAGAGAACAATCTCCTTAGAAAATTAGAAAAGAATGAACTCCGTGATACTCAGAAATTACTTGAAAAAATATATAAAGAAAATCAAGAACTTAAAGAACAGTCTGGAGTTTGGGAATTTGAGATTACAAATAATGTTACTCCTGTATATTCAAACGAATTTATTAAATCCGATAACGATTTAATATTGTATCTTTCTGATCTCCATATAGGAGCAACTCTTGAATCTGGTGCATTAACAGATTTTAATTGGGATGAACAAGAATTAGAAAGAAGACTTTTTGCTCTTATCAATAAAATTAAAGACTTCGGAAAACTTGATAATCTTGTAATTTGTTTACTTGGTGATTCTCTTGATGGAATGGATAGAATGACTGCTAGACGAGATCACGTAATGCCTCAGAATATGGATAATCGCCAACAATATAATATATTTATTAACAAAATGATTAAATTTATTGGAGGGTGTATCGGATTAGCAAATCATATTAAAATTTACGCTGTTCCAGGAGGTAATCATGATGGAGATTTTGGATATGTTGCTCATAGTGCATTAGGATATGCTATTGGAGTTAAATTTCCAGAAGTTGAATATACTTTGTTTGATAAATTCTTTGGACATTTCGCTTTTAAGAATCATAACTTCCTTATCTGTCATGGTAAAGATAAGCAGTTTATGAAGAAGCCTCTTCCTCTTCATCTTAACGACAAGGTTTCCGACTGGATTAAAGATTTTATTATTGATGAAGATATTCCTACAAGAAATCTTCATGTAGTAAAGGGCGACTTACATACCGAAGCCTATGATGATTGTCGACAATTTGATTATAGAAATGTACTAAGCTTATTTGGAAGCTCTGATTATTCTCTTTATAATTTTAGAAGAAATAATTATGGAGTTTCTTATGATTTATTTATAAACAATAATTTAGTTCGTGGAACATTTCAAGACTTTTAATTATGACTAGACACGAAGTATTAGAACAAGCTTGTGCCCAGTGTATGAAGGAACTATATGAATATGTAGTTCCTCATATAACTTGGAATCAATTTAAGAAGGAATGTGAAGAATATTCTAAGCGGTATAAGGAGTGGGAATCTAAATGTAACAATGAATGGAAAGGAAAATCCATTACTGAATGCATTGGACCAAAACCGTATGAGTTTTATTATCTTCCTAAAGAAATTCTAGACGATATTTGTAACTCTTATATTTATGCATATAAGTTAAATGCAAAACAAGAATTACTTGATACCATTTGTGTATTAAAAAATTATTGTAAAAAACCGATAGTTGATAAATATATTGAAGGAGAATTGCGCGAAGATGGAACTAGATGGCCTGGACATAGAGGTTATGATCATCCTGATAATTTAGCTGTTCAAGTAAATGATATATTAAACAATAAACATCCAGAAACAGAACTTGTTGTAAATAAATTCTTTGAGTTTCTTGATATGGCTGGAAATTTCTTTAACTGGAATAGAGATTTAAATAGTTTTAATGTGACTGTTTATCTTGGTCCAAGTCCAAACTCTAACAAGGAAGCAGTTATTAAAAATTGGAAGAAATATAGGAATCAAGATATTGAGATAGACGAAAACAAAATTAAAGAAAATTATTATGGAGAAGAAATTGACGATTAGTGACATATTTTACTTTGTCAATCAAGCAATGGAACGTGATGTTGTTTTAAAGTCGGAACATTATACACTGGTAGAAAGTAAAGATTTTTGGATTAAACATAAAGATTTTGATATAATATGTAATTATACTGATAAAAAAATTATTGTGCAAAATAGAAAAAATAATGTAACAAAATTAGATGTTACTGATATGGACATTGCTCAATTCAAGGTTCTTTGGGAAAAAGTTAAACAGTATTCTGAAAATATGCTTTGTAACAAATTCTTAAAGTATTTCACATCTGAAGATAATACAATTAAAACAATAGACCAAATTGATGATTAATGGAAATTATAATCAATGAACTTTTAGAGGGAAGAGCTACTAGAATAAAGGATAGAGATTATTTTGCTACTAAAGCATATGTAGAACCCTTTTTAGAAAGAGCTAACAAATATACTGATAATTTTAAAGTAAAAGTTGAATTACCAAATCAAGTAACATATACTCAAGATGGTAATATAAATACTGAAGATATTACTTATAATAGAGTATGGATTCAGGGACTACTTCCAGAAATGTATGATGTTGATGGAGTTCAACAGGTACTTGGAATGGTATATGGATTAGATGTAAGAAAACCTGTATTTAAAGTTTACACTGGAGGTCTTGATACAGCTTGTACTAATTTGTGTATATTTAATCCAAATATGTTAAATTGTCAGGAAATTCAACCTGAAACAGCAGTGGACTTTAGACCTGTTGATAACATTATGAAACAAACAGATGATGTTCAAATGTGGCTTCATAAACTTATTGATACAGAGTTTAATTGTGAAAATTCTATGGTAAATGAATCTCTCGGAAGATGGATTCGAAATTGTATGGAATATTCTTACGATACAGGATTTGGAAAAGTAAAACTTGCAACATCTATTCCAATTGAAGCATATAAACTTTTATTTGAAAAAGATGATAGTCGTTATAATGTAAATCGAAAAAATGTACCATCTATGTTCGATGTATATGGTGCATTTACTCAAGTAATCACAGATAATTTGAAAAAAGATATTATGAATCAGACTGAAAAAACTCTTCTCTTAAAGTCGATTCTTGACTTAAATTAAATTTTGATTAATACAGTTTAACAGATATAATTATAGTCTATACACTTAATAAAAGTGAGATTATAAATTATATTTGTTAAACTTTTTATTTTTATGACAGTAAATGAATGGTTAAATGGAAATGAGTTATCTATAGATATTTGGAAAAATAAATATAGATATAAAGATGAATCTTTAAATGAATGGTTCAATAGGGTTAGTAGCAACAATCCATTGATTAAAAGACTTCTTCAAGAAAAGAAGTTTTTGTTTGGAGGACGTACTTTATCTAATGTTAATACAGATAAATCTGGAAGTTATTCAAATTGTTATTCTCACGGATATGTTCCAGATTCATTAGAAGGAATAATGGAAGTTGCTAATAATATTGCACTGACATTTAAAGCTCAAGGTGGACAAGGAGTATCATTATCTAAAATCAGACCTAAAGGTGCTTTAATCAAAGGACAATTTGAATCAGATGGAATAGTTCCGTTCATGGAAATATTTAATACTGTAACCTCTAGTATATCACAAGGAGGTTCTCGTAAAGGCGCATTAATGATGTCTATTGATATCTGGCATCCAGAAGCAGCTAAATTTATTACAATTAAATCTGATTTAAATAAAATCAATAAAGCAAATTTATCTTTGGAAATTAATGATGCATTTATGACTGCTGTAGAAAAAGGAGTAACAGAACTACATAAGACATTTGAATATGAAGGTGGTTCTTTTGAATATACTGTTAATCCTGTTGAATTATTTAATTTGATTTGCGAACAAGCATGGAATTATGCTGAACCTGGGATATTATATACACAGCGTCTTAGAAACTATAATCTGATGCAGTATTGTGATGATTATCAAGTTGAAACTACAAATCCCTGCGGTGAACAACCACTTTGTAAACATGGAGCTTGTAACTTATGTTCCATAAATATATCAGAATATGTAAATAATCCTTTTACTAAAAATGCTTCGTTTAATTATTCAGAATTAAAAGAAGATATTCCTGGTATAGTAAAAGCAATGGATGATATTCTTGAAAAGAATCTAAATAATCACGCATTAAAAGAACAGAAGGAAGCTGCTCAAAATTATCGTAATATTGGTATTGGTATTATGGGATTATCAGATTGTCTCGTTAAACTTGGATATAAATATGGGAGTCCTGAAGCTGTAGGCTTTTGTAAGAATTTAATGAAGCATCTTTTCAGAGAGTCTGTATTTGCTAGTGTTGCTTTGGCGCAAGAAAGAGGTAGTTTTCCTAAATATTCTAGTAAAGTTTGGGATTCTGATATTATTAGAAATGCTTTTAACGATGAAGAAATAGAGCAGTTAAGAGAATTGAACTGTCTGAGAAATTGTTCTTTATTAAGTATTGCTCCAACTGGGTCGATAGGAACAATGCTTAATGTATCTACTGGTTGTGAACCTTTCTTTATGCTTTCTTATACTCGTAAGACTGAGTCTTTAAACGGAAAAGAATCTTATTATGAAGTAGAAGTTCCAATAGTACAAGAATATAAATCTATTACTGGAAATGTTAAACTTCCAGATTATTTTGTAACATCTAATAATATTGGATGGAAAGAAAGAGTAGATATGCAGTCCGCATTACAAGAGTTTTGTGATACTGCTATTAGTTCTACTGTAAATCTCCCAGAATCTGCTACTATCGAAGACGTTAAAAATCTTTATTTGTATGCTTGGCATAAAGGATTAAAAGGAATTACGATTTTTAGAAATAATTGTAAGAGATTGGGTATTCTTACAGAAAAACCTAAAGAAGAAATAGTTCAACTTGAAGCAAGTCATGATGAACTTCCAAGAGGATTTATAGTTAAAGCTGGTGATGATTGTATTGGGTTGAAACGAACTTTGACTACGGGTTGTGGTACGTTACATTGTACTGCATATTTCCATCCTCAAACTGGAGAATTACTTGAAACATATCTTTCTAAAGGTTCAAAAGGTGGATGTCAGAACTTTATGGTAGGATTAAGTCGTATGATTAGTCTTGCTGCAAGAGGAGGACTTCCTTTAGAAGCAATTCTCGATCAATTAAAATCTTGTGGCACTTGTCCATCTTATGCTGTGCGTTCAGCAACTAAAAAAGATACATCTTTAGGTAGTTGTTGTCCAATTGCAGTAGGTAATGCTTTGAAAGACATGTATAATGAAATGCAAGAAAGATTGAAAAATTGTGTTCCTGACCAAAGAGAAAAAAGAAATGTTAAAATGTCAAATTTTAAACCACAAGATACAACTGAATTAGAAGAGTGTCCAGAATGTCATCATAAAACTTTGATACATTCCGGGGGTTGTGTTCAATGTATCGACTGTGGTTGGTCTAAATGTAATTAATTATGAAATATATAGTAGAAACTAACGAAACAAATACATATCTTGAAACTTATAAATATATTGTTGAAGCAGAATCTGAAGAAGAAGCTGAAAATAAAGTAAGAGATTCGGATTATGATGATGCAGAATTAATAGAACAGAATTATGAATCTGGAAATCTTGATGAAATTGTAAATATAGAAGAAGTATGAAATATATAGTAAGAACGCTAGAGTCTGTAATGGGACATAGAGTTATTGATAATTATGTAGAAGCAGATTCCAAAGAAGAAGCTATCAAAGCTTTTAAGTATAGAGATGTGGAAGATTATGATGTTTATGACGAAGACGTAGAATGTGACGTTGAAGAAATTTTAGAAGTGAAACCTTACAATGAGTAAAGTATTAGTCATTCCAGATATTCATTGTCGTAATTTCTGGGAAAAACCTTGTGAAGAATGGGATGGAGAAATTGTCTTTTTAGGTGATTTCTTCGATCCTTATCCTCAAGAAAAGATTGAAAATCCATATGAAAACGCAAGAAAAGCTATTAAATTTATTCTTAAAAACAAGGAACGAGTTACTATTATTCCAGGAAACCACGACCTTCATTATATCTTTGAAAAAGAAGGATTTATTCAAGGAAGTAGATTTTGTAGAGACAAAGAGCCAAGACAATTATTGCAAAAAATTAAAGAATTATTTAAAGGAGCTTTAATTAAAGATGATGTAATATTTAGTCATGCTGGAATTTCTGAGGATTGGGCATATTCTTTTCTTGACGAATTTATGAAACGTGATGTATCTTCTTTATTAAACTGTGATTGTGTTTTAGAAACGGCGGAAATATTACAAGATACTCCATTAACTAATTATAACCAAGAATATATTCAAGCTTTATCCATGATAGGTTTTGAAAGAGGCGGAATTGAGCCATGTGGATCTTGTGTATGGGCTGATGTATCAGAACATTTTACTATAAAAATGTCCGGTTTTAGTCCTAAATATTATAGTAAATATCAAATATTTGGACATACTTGGTTAAAGAATCCGATAATTCATGATTGGTGGGCTTGTTTAGATTGTGGAGGAAAGGCTTTCATTGTAGATACAGAAACTCGTGAAATAAAAGAATATGTATAATGCATATATAACATATATAAATAAACGGGATAGAGAATATTTAGAAAAAGTAAATACTCAAATTCCTGTTTATTTATATTTTTTTGATATGAATTCTTACTCTAATAAGAAAAATGGATGGAAAATTAAAAATGTAGCAGGTGCTAAATTAGATCCGTTTGTTTTAGTTAAAGATGAAAAAGATAAGATAATTAAAGCATTTTATTCTGAATCTGGAAAAAATGCAATTAATCAATTAATTGAATTTTTAAATGCAAATAAAAGTAAAGAAGCTTAATGAAAATGCAGTTTTGCCACATTATGCTCACTATGGAACTGATATGGGTGCTGATTTAACAGCTATAGATTATAAATATGATCCAGAAAAAGATAGATATATTTATAAAACCGGATTAGCATTTGAAATTCCGAAAGGTTTCGGAATGTTAATTGTACCTAGAAGCTCTAACGGTAAAACAGAAGCTTATCTTGCGAATCATGTAGGAGTTATTGATTCAAATTATAGAGGAGAAGTGATGTTTATTTATAAGCTTAGAACTCGTAGACAAGATTTATTCCCCGATGTTGATGAAAAGTTAGCTTCTCTTGAAATGGAAAATGAATTAGCTCCTTATAAAATTGGAGATAGAATTGGGCAAGCTATAATCTTGCCATATCCTATTATTGACTATATAGAATCTGATGAATTAAGTGAAACCGATCGAGGTGAAGGTGGTTTTGGTAGTACTGGAAATTAATAAAATTATGATTACATTTGAAGAATTTAAATCTGCTATTAATTCTTTATCTAAGATAAACAATTTTATAGACAATTTAGAACAAATTACAAAATTAAATATTTCTGAATCAGATTTAGTGCAAGAAACTTGGAAATTATTTGATTTATTTATAAATTCTCATTTTACTGAAGAAGCTTCTGATTTAATATTTTGGTGGATTTACGAAGAAGTACCTAAGGTAATATATCAAGATAGTATTTTTGGAAAAGACGAGATTAATGTAGAAAATATTGAAGATCTTTGGAAATATATGATAAGTGAAAAAGAAATATATTTTAAGTAATAATGATAAAAGTTAGTGATAAAATAAGGATAGATGTAGATTATCGATATTTATATAATATAAAGTTATATCGTGATCCACATAGAACTCAATTAGAATACTATTCACAGAAGTTTTATTTAAATGAAAAAGTTTGTATAAAATATCCTATAATTCTTATCTATTATAACGATGAACATTTCTTTTGGGATAGTACTAGAATATATGATGTAAATATAATTAAAGATATTTTAAAAAGAAATCTTTCTTCTTCCGAATCAAAGGAATTTCTAAATAATGATACTCTTATGATAAAATTTGATTTAGATGTTATTCCTCTGAAAAATGTACTATAATTTATGAATAACTTTTTTAAAGAAATTCCAAATGAAAGAACCGAATATTTAATATCTCGTGATACTAAAGGCAAAATCAGACTTTGTATCTTTAGCTACGAATATGATCAAGATAACAAAAAATTTATAATTCATCGAATATCTGGACAATTAGGTGGTAAAAGAACTAATCAGCCAGATAAAGAAGTTCTTCGTGGAAAAGCTAAAAGAAGTTTACCTGAACAAGTCGAACTTGAGTTTAATCATTTAGTTAAAGAAAAACTCGATAAAGGTTATAAATTAATTGATAAAGATCCTGAAGAATATTCTGAATCTGAATTGAATGAAATCCTCGGTGAAATTATTACAAGTCAAGATGGTATTCCCAAGCCGATGTTAGCTAAGCAATCCGATAAAGTAACTAACATTAAAACTTTTGATAAAGAGTATTACGCTTCGAGAAAAATTGATGGATTGAGAGCGTTAATATATATGGGAGACGATGGAGAACTTCATACTGCTTCTCGTGGAGCAATGAATTACGATTCTGCTATGGTTGAAATTCTTACTCATCCCGATCTTATTGAATATTTTAAAAATTATCCAGGTCTTATTCTTGATGGAGAAGTATATCGTCATGGAATGAGTCTTCAAAAGATTAATTCTATTGCTAGAACACAGGTAAAAGCTACTGATTATAGTGTATTACAATTCTATTTATACGATATTGTAGATTTGCAATTACCTTTTGAAAAACGACTTGAAAAAATAAATGAATTAGCTAAAGATTTAAATTTAACTTTTGAACCAGAAAGGACTTTCAATGATAACGAACTTCGAATTCAAGTAGTTCCTCATGAAAAAATATCAGGATGGAATAATATTAAATCTTTACACGACAAATATGTGTCTGAGGGTTGGGAAGGTGTTGTAATAAGACTTGCAGACAGTTTATATAAACCTAATTCTCGTACAAATTCTTGGATTAAAGTAAAACAATATAAAGATTCTGAATTTAAAATTATTGGATATGAATTGGGTTTACGTGGAAATGAAGATATGACATTTAGATGCATTACAGAAGATGGAATTGAATTTTTAGCTAAACCTTGGGGCGATAGAGAATTAAAAGACTGGTATATTGAAAACTTTAATGAAGAATGTTTAAATCAATATGCTGTTGTAAAATATTTCTATCTTAGTGATGATGGAACTCCACTTCAACCTTCTGTAAAATGTGTTAGACTTAAAAGTGATATGTAATTATGAAAGAGTATTTGTTAAAAATATTATCTCAATTATCTGAGGATTGGAATATCGTAGAATACGAAGAATCTAAATTTATTAGAGTTATTATAAGTGGAGGTGAAAATGGGTTAGGAAAATTTTCTAATTATACGTTACAACTAAATTCATTAGCTAATAAATTAGAAGAAACATTTTCTGAAGTGTGGCTTATTAAATGGGAAAATGATGTATTAGATGATATTTGGTATTTAGAGTTAGGGTTAATGCCATGACCGACAACTTTCAAATTGTAGTTAATTCTACTTTATTGAGAGAGTTTCCAAAAAATATATTTCTTCTTTATTACGCTAGGTTTTATTATAACTCTGATGAAGATCTAACTAATGAGGGCGTAATTCAAAATAACATTAAAGATTTGTTAGATTGGGATGCTAATGGAGATTCGGGTTTAGAGATTTTTTGCTCTAAATTCGAATCTCTAAAGAAAAAAGATTTAAAAATGTTAACGAATTATATTATAGATAAAGCTGATGAAATAAAGAAAAAAGCAAAAGAACCAATTAAGCTTAGAAAGTTAGAACATTATAAGATAATTCGAAGTGAACAAGAAAAACAAGAAGAAAAGATAAAAACACATTTTTGTGATGAAAATTATGAAGCAAATCCTTATGGTAAACCAGCTAAAGAAACTGTTTATGAAGGAAGAGTTTATAAGTCAAGACAAGAATGTATGTATAAAGAAGGATTAACAAAAGCTCAATTATACAAGTATCTAAAAAATAATGAAAAATTTTAAGATAACTAAAAATATTCTTAATGAAAAAAGTGATGTACTTTTAGATTATTTTAATGATATTCGAGGAATCGGACTTATTAATCAAGATAAGGAAAAAGAGTTGGCTATAAAAGCTAAATCTGGTGATCAAAAAGCTTTAGATACTTTAATAAAATCAAATCTAAGGTTCGTTATAAGTTGCGCTAAACAATATGTAAATCAAGGAGTAGAGTTAATAGACCTTATTTCAGCTGGAAATTATGGGCTTTTACAAGCAGCGCGAAATTATGATCCCGATAAAGGATATAGATTTTTAACTTATGCTGTGTGGTATATTAGAAGAGAAATATTAAAAGAAATTTATAATAACGGAAGAACAATTCGTTATCCTATTACTTTTATAACTAATGTGTCTAAAGTTAAAAAAGCATATGATAAATTTATAAAAGAAAATAATAGAGAACCTTCTGAAGATGAGTTATTAGAATTAGCCGATGTTTCTAAAAAACAATATGATTCTGTAAATTTAAATAAAAATTATTGTCAATCATTAGAAACTCCTATTTACGAAGATGCTACTCTTGAAGATGTTGTATTGGATGATTCTGTTGATATAGAACAAAATTTTGTTACTGATGCTATATTAAATTGTATTAATAGATTACCTGAGCGTGAAAGAATTATAATTAGAGAATATTTTGGAATAGGGTGTGTAAATAAGAAAATTCCAGAAATAGCAGAGGAGTTAGGGTTGGGTAATGAACGAGTAAGACAATTAAAGAAATCAGGGTTACAAAGATTAGAAAAATATAAAAATATATTAAAACCTTTGTTAAATGGCTAAAAAAAGTATTGAAAAAAGACTTAAACCCGACTATCATATTTTGATAGAATTTCCAGATGGAAAAAAGATTTCTAAATCTAACTTATTAATATCTCAATTATTTAATATTTATTTCATAAATTTAGATAAAAATCTTTCTGTGAAGAAATACTCTATACACGATGCAGATTCTATTATGAACAAATATGATGAATTATTCAAAAATTGTAAAGTTAAAATTCAATATACAGATAGTTGGGGTCATAGATGGAAAGGCAAAGAAGCCTGGCCGAGAAGAGAAAAATTTATTAATTATTTAAAAGAAAGAATATTAAATTATGAAACTTATTGCTAGTGAAGAGTCTACGACATTCTACGAATTTGATGAAAATGTTTTAGAAGAATATAAAGATTGGGCAACAGCATATGAAAAACCTTTGTCTAAAACATCCTTTACAGAATTTATTTTCGATTACAACGATATTGAAGAATATAAGATTGATACAGATTATTCAGGAGATCTTAAATTTAGAAGCTTTAATGAGTGGATTAATCAATAATGACAGAAAAAGAATTTTTAGAAAAGAGAGAACCTTTTTGGTTAGAAGGTGAAGATTTAAAAATTGTTATGCCTACTAATTCAGATAGGCAAGATATACATTCTCATTTATGTAAAAAGTATGGATATAATTGGCTTTATGCTTTAAGAGGATATTGGATGCCTGATCAACATTTTGCCATACTTTATTCTGGAGACTATGAAACTCCTAATTGTACTATAATGGTTGCTCAATATTTACTAAATTACTTTCCAGAAGTTGAATGGATAGGTTTTGGATGTAATAAAGGAAAACCTGGAGAAATTTGGGAGCCTAAGATTATAGTTAAAAAGGGTGATAAATTATGATAGTTGAAATATATGATTTAGAATGTCTATCTAATTTATTTACTTATACTGGATATATACCACATACTAACGAATGGTTTCAATATGTAATATCTGATTGGAGAAATGATGCTGAAGAGTTATATAATCATTTAACTAGAGGAAATTTTATAATGTGTGGATTTAATAACAACGCTTATGACTATCCTCTTCTTCATCATTTTCTTCGACATTTTAAAGGAGATTATGAATATAAATCAGGTTTAGACATAGCAACTAAACTTTATGAAAAATCTCAATATTTAATTGAAGAACAATTTACAGAGGTTAAAAAACCTTTAATTCCCCAAATTGATTTATATAAGATATGGCATTACAACAATAAGGCACGTCATAGTTCGTAAACTAAAATTAGCGAACTTTAAACCAAATAAATTGCGGGGAACCCCTTAGAGCTTAATCTACAGCACATTACAGTAATGTAAATGGTAGCAAATAAGTTAATGCTTATTGAATTGTAAAAACGATTAAGATTGGGCAATCACATTAAAACGCAGCCAAGTTTCCATTTTATGGAAAAAGGTTCAACGACTATCCTTTTATAGGAGTAGAAATGTGTTTAATCATCATATTTCGAAAAATTTGGCATAATATTTTGATACTTTGATAATTGATAATATATTTATAATAATAAAATTAAAAGTTATTATGAATATAAAAAAATTATCAGAAATACCTACATGTAGTGGAATTTATCGTTTTACTAATACAGAAAATGGAAAAATCTATGTAGGTAGCGCAAAAAACCTTAGAAAGAGATACGGAAAACATATAAGTTGTCTCAGATTAAATAAACATCATTCTAAACATTTTCAAAATGCTTGGAATAAATACGGGGAAGATAAATTTAAATATGATATTATTGAATTTGTTGATGATATTTCAATTCTCTTAGTAAGAGAACAATATTATCTTGATACATTATTATTTGCTCAAGAATACATTAGAAAAGAATCTAATAAATTTCTTGAATTAGGTTATAATATAAATCCTTGTTCTTCTAATAGATTGGGTGCAGTTCAATCAGAAGAATCTATAAGAAAAATAATATTAGCTAAAGCAATTCCAATACTTCAATATGATTTTAATGGAAATTTTATAGCTGAATATATATCTTGTGGAGAAGCTTCTAGATTTTTAAATATAGATGTTCATCTCATAGCTTCATGTTGTAAACATCAACAAGAATATACACATGAATTTTTCTTTATTTATAAAAAAGAATTAGAGAATTACAAAGATTATTTTGAATCTTTAAAAGAATCTCCATTTATACCACAAGTTTGGAATAAAGGATTGAAAGGAATTAGACCCAATAAAGATGATTGTTTGATAGTGTTTGATAGATATGGAAGATATATTAATACTTTTGCTTATCAAGTCGATATAGCAAAATTTATTGGATGTACAACTGCAAATTTATCTAAAGCTAAAAACATAAAAATAATAAAAAATTATTTAGTATTTGATTTAAATTTTGATTATCAATCTAAAATAGAAGAAATTAGAAACGAATATTCTTTTATTTACACTTTAAATCAAATTCCAGATAAAATAATGATGTACGATAATTTTGAGAACTTTATTAGTGGATTTGAAAGTGTTCATGAAGCAAGTCTAATAACAGGATTAAAAGAAGCTTCTATATATGATGTTTTATGTGGAAGAAGAAAACAAAATAAAGGTTTTATTTTTAAATATTATGATGATATAGTCTAATCTACATAGAAATATGTAGGTTATCAAAGTTAGAGTGATTAACTAACATAAAATTTGATAACACAATGTAAAAGACCTTGAAATAGCAATGAGAATGGATAATGTTGAAGAAATGCCTATTCATCATACTCATTGGTGTAATAAAGAAGATTGTAATTTGATATTAGAGTATAACAAAAATGACGTAGAAGCTACTTATAGATTTCTTCTTGTCACTTTAGGCAAAACAGACTATCCGTTATATAAAGGAAAAAATAAACTTCAACTTCGATTCGATTTAAATAAAAAATTTGGAGTAAACGTAACTAATATGGGCGATGTTCCAATGGGTGAAGAATTAATGTTACAATTATATTCTAGAGCCGTTGGAATAAATCCATATGAACTTAAAAGACAAGGTGGAACACCACGCTCCGAAATTAAATTGAAAGATTGTATTCCATATTGGTGTAATATAAAATCTAAAGAATTTAATAAATTTCTAGATAAAATTAAATCTACTATTATTAAAGGTGAAAAAGGAGAATTTTCTTATTCTGTAATTTTTCATGAAAATAAGTTTGATTTTGGAATTGGGGGTGCTCATAGTTCAATAAAACCAGGAGTATATGAATCAAATGATTATTGGCAAATAGTAGATTTTGATATTTCATCACTATATCCAAGTGTAGCTAAATCTTTAGGTTTATATCCAGCACATCTTGGTCCAGAATTTATGCAATTATATTCTCAGTTTATCGACAAACGAATTGCTGAAAAACATAAACCTAAAAATGAACGAGATAATGTTCTTATTGAAGGATTTAAACTTATACTCAATGGAACCTACGGTAAGAGTAATGAAGATAAGTCTTTTCTTTATGATCCAATGTATACTTTTAGTACAACTATTGCAGGACAACTATTTATATGTATGTGGGCTGAAAGAATGGTAAAAGCTTGTCCAGAACTAGTGTTCTTGCAAACAAATACGGATGGAATAACCGTAAGAATACCTAGAAAATCCTTACAAGCTATTAGAGAAGTTAATGAACAATTAACTAAAGAAACAACACTAGTTATTGAAGAAGCGTTCTATTCTAAGATGTTTTTAAGGGATGTAAATAATTACGGAGCTGTATATGAAGATTCTACACCTGATAATGAACATATTAAATTAAAAGGAGACTTTGAGATAGATAAAGAATTTCACAAAGATCCTTCTATGAGAATTGTTCCTCTTGCTGTAAAAGAATATTTTGTATATGGAATTCCTGTTGAAGAAACAATAAAAAATAACAGAGATATTTTTAATTTTTGTATAAGATTAAAAACAAATTCTGGATGTACTGCATATTTCAAGTATTTTGACGAAAACAAGCACCTAAAGGATAAACCTCTAGATAGAACAACTCGATATTACATAAGTAATGGTTATATAGGATTAGATCCTACGTCAGAAAATGGAATTATAACTAAAAATTTCAACGACGGAAGAATAACTGGAGTAAATGTTGGGTTTTCAGCAACTTTATTTAATAAAGTTATAAAATTAGATAATTGGGAAGATTATCATATTGATTATAAATTTTATATATCTGAAGCTAATAAATTAAAGAACCCGTTAGCTATTAAACAATTAGATTTATTTAGTGATTTATGAAATTAGAAGAAGTAGTTCCTGAAATGACTGAACAAAATTTTCAGTACGAAGTAAATAAAATAATTGAAGCTCAAAAGAAACCAGGAAGTATTTATTACCCTTTATTTAGAGATAGAAATTGGACTTTTGAGGAATTAATTAATGAATTATCATTAATACAAAATAAAACAAGTAATTTGTCAAGATTTAAACGTGATGCTGTTAGTACAATAATACATGCAGCTTTACTGAATATGGTTAAAACTGAAGAGTGATGTGGACATTGTTAATATACTTAATAGGTAGTTTTTACGCCTTTATGTTAGTTTTACAAATGTATTCTAATGAATATAATAATGAGATTCCAGAATTAAATGAACTTAAGAGAGATTATCCTGAAGCTATTATTATATTTTGTTTTGCAACACTAACATCGTGGTTATATGTAATATTGTATATTGTAGCTAATATATCTAATAAATATAGAAAATGAAATTTATTAACCCATCTGTAGAACTATACCCTCAGGAGAATTATACTCTTGAGGGCATATATAAACAAATAGAAAAATGTGCTAGAGTGTCTTATAAATCAGAAGATAAGATCACAGAAACATCTAGTAAAACATTTGTAGATAATCTTATTAAAGCTGGACATTATGCTCCATTAGAATTTGGAACTGTATATTTATACTTAGAAATAAATACAGAAAATGCTTTTAGTAAGTTTGAATATCCTTTAGCTCACTTTACAGCAGGTTATAATTGGTCAGATGTTGTAGGAAGTATTGCTGCAAGATATAGAACAAACCAGTACTCAAAAGTTAGTCAAGTTATTGAAACCTCTAAAACTGAATCTGGAAGTACAAAGGTTATTCGAAAATATTTTATAACAAGTAATTACAGAGCAATTATCGAGAATAGTTGGCAAGACGATTTACAATTTGTATGTACTCCGACAGAACATCACATTAAAAGATATTGTGTTAAGTTCACTACTGATATTGGTACAGCGAGAGAATTTACTAGACACAGAGTATTTAGTTTTATGCAAGAAAGTACTCGATACTGTAACTATTCTAAAGGAAAATTCAACGAAGAACTTGCGGTGATAGTTCCTTGTAAATCAGATTGGAACGGTGTAGAAGGTAACGCTTATTATCAAATGTTAGGTCTTTTAGATGATATAGAACGAGTATATATGATGGGAGCTAAAGAGGGGATAAAACCTCAGATACTAAGAGATATATTACCTTTAAGAACTAAAACTGAGTTAGTAATGTGTGGATTTGAAGATGACTGGAAACACTTCTTTAATTTAAGATTAAGAGGTACTACAGGTGCTCCACACCCTGATGCAAAAGAAGTATCACAGTTAGCTTGGGATTTATTTAAAGAAACTTATAAAATTGAATTATAATCTTAGTGATAAACAACAGAATATTGTTGATGCTTTAGAAGAACTAGGTTGGACAATCGTAGGTATAAAATGAACAATTGAGTCCGGAATTGGTCCTAATTGTATTCTGTATTATAAGTTAACTAAATCGAATCTGAAACAAATAGGAAGTGAAATAAGAAGTAATTGTATTTATAGATAAACAATGAGATACATAGATAAATATCCAAAATGTGTAGGGTGTCCCGTAGAAAAGTATTGCGGGACTGCTGTAAGTAGTATTAGACTGTGTAATTCTTATGAGAAAACTGAAAATTAAGAAACATTATTGTGAAGAGTGTGGAAAAGAGTTATCAGAACAAGAATATATAAACAATGATTCTCTTTGTAATAAATGTTATGAATCTTTATCGGAATGAAAAAAGTTATTAATTTAAAATCAAGACAAGATGATGATTATACTTTAATTTGGGTAGAAGGTAATTTATATAAAGCTGATTTTGGTGAAATGATGGAATGGGTAAGATTTGGTGGAGATGGAATTAATGGATCTTATGATTTTGTTGATCCACCAGGTGGACCGTTTATTCACATTGGTTATAAATTACCAACTGGGGAAACAGTTGAATCTATTAAAGTTGACAGAGGAATATATTTAACTTTGAAAAATGAATGAATTGATTGACGATCTTAAAATAAAATTAGAAAGTTTCTTTCGCATTATTCCTGGATATTTTAATATAAAACAAGAAATATTAGATTTAGTGAATAAAATAAAAAGAACTTATGAGTAACGTAAATCATCCTTCACATTATAATACTAATAATCCAACAATATATTTTAATAATGGAAAAGAGATTATTGAAATTCCTGTAGAATGTATTGACGTTATTAGAGATATGCCTTCGTGGAAGGGAAATGCCATTAAATATCTTTGGAGAGAAGGTTTAAAAGAAGATAGTTCCTTATCTGAGGTAGAAAAAGAGATCGAAGATCTTGAAAAAGCTATTTGGTATATTCAAGATAAAATTAATCAATTAAAATTTAAACTATGAATTGGAGTAAATTAGACTGGAAATTAAAGTACGCAGTAGTACTTATTGCAACAGCTGCTGTATTGGTAGGACTTGCATTTTTGAGTTCATTAACTTAAAATTTAAATAGGGAGAGATTTAAATCTCTCCCTTATTAATTATTAAAATATGACATTTATAATTCATTTTAAAAATAAACCCAGAAAAACATATTCTAACCGATATAACGAAGATATTGAATACGAAAGAGACGCTGCTTGGGATGACGTATATAGTCAATTTCCAGATGCAGATTATATAGAAGAATTTTAGGTTATGATTATAGCTATTGATTTTGACGGAACTTGTGTTACACATGAATATCCTAAAATAGGTAAAAATATTGGAGCAGCTCCAGTATTAAGAAAGTTAGTAGAATGTGGACACAAACTAATTTTATTTACTATGCGCAGTGACTTAAACGGTGATTTAGGAGATGCTTTAAAATGGTTTGAAAAAGAAAATATTCCACTTTATGGAATTAATGAAAATCCTTCCCAAACTTGGAGTACTTCGCCTAAAGCTTATGCTCATTACTACATTGACGATTCGGCAATAGGATGTCCTACTACTAGTAACTATTATTTAAATAGACCTCATGTAGATTGGTTTGAAATAGCAGAAATTTTAGATAACTTAGGTGCTTTTTCAAATATTACAACAAATGAAGAATGGAATAATTTGTTAGAAGAAATAGACAATGACTATACATAATAATGATAATTATCCTCCTATGATGCGAAGTGAATATGAAAATGCTCCGTGGAATGAAAAAGCAGTTCTTGGTGTAGCAACAGTTTATTGTTCATATAGTAAATCTGTTCCAATAATGAGTGACGTAAATTTTAAAGAAAGGTATTATACAATCCCTGAATTATTAGAGGAATTGAGAACTATGTGTGAAGAAAAATTAAAGAATGCAGATCTTAATAATTCTGAACGTAAACATTATCAACGAATTGCAGATAATTGTAAAGGTTGGATTGAAGATGAATTTTGTGATGATTTTGAAGAAGAACAAAACGATTTGGTATGAAAATTTGTGCAATTAGTGATACTCATGGGCAACATAGAAATCTTAAAATAGAACCTGCTGATATTCTGTGTATTGCTGGAGATATATCTCCTTTAAGAATTCAAGGTAGAAAGTCAGAAATGTTAAATTGGTTAAAAGAAGATTTTTTACCTTGGTGTGAAGAACTTCCTGTGAATAAAGTATTTGTGGTGTTCGGCAACCATGAATTAGCGGTTAGTCACATGGAAGAAGAAGTTTTAAATCTTGTTAATTTAGAATCTAAAGTAACATTCTTAATTAATAGTGGAGTTGAATATAAAGGTTATAAAATATGGGGAAGTCCATTATCCAATAAATTTGGAAATTGGGCATATATGAATCCAGAATCAGAACAAGTTGAGATATTTAAAACAATGCCTGATAACGTAGATATTCTTATTGTTCACGGGCCTCCTTATAATGCTTGTGATATATGTTTACAACATCCGTATGGAAATGTCAATCATTTAGGAAATCCAGCTTTAACGATAGTTATAGAACAGAAGAAACCCAAAGTTACTTTATGTGGACATTTACATACTGGACAAAGACATGAAAAATTATATGGAGAATATGATGTATATAATGTGTCAGTATTAAATGAACAATATGAAATTTGGAGAGAACCTTTATATTTAGAAATATGATTACTTTAGTAATTTGCAATTGTCAAAGTGATTTTATAGCAGGAACTATGTGTAAAAAATCAACTAAAAGTATTCTTCCTGTTATAAAAACATTTATAAAAGAAAATAAAAATAATATCGATAAAATAATATTTACAATAGACTGGCATCCTTATAATCATTGTTCTTTTAAAAAGAATGGAGGGAATTTACCTATACATTGTGTACAAGATACTCCTGGAGCTTGTATAGAACCCAAATTATTAAAATATATACAATCTTTAAACATAAATTATGATGTCGATAGACTTGGAATTTATGAAGATTTAGAAGAACACGGGGCATTTAAAGATATATTATCGACAAATGATATATTAGGAAAACGATATTATTTTGACAACATTTTAGTTAATCCCGATTCAGATATTGTATTATGTGGGATAAACGAAAATGATAGTATTAGAGAAACAATAAATAATTTAAAAATTAAATCTATATATCCAAAAATTTTAGTTTCTGGAATTACTTCATTAGAAAATGAAGAAAAATTATATAAATTTATAAAAGAAAATGGAATAGAAAAAATATAAACAGAAACCCCGATTTACCATTTATTTGGTAGGTCGGGGTTATTTTTTTCTACAATCGTTTGAAAATTTTGAGATGAACATTTTATCGCTAAACATATTTAATGCGATTGTAGTTAATTCTAGATAAGAGTATAACAAAATTTTAATATGAATTATTGGAATAAAATTTCAGCAATTTTAATGGACACAAATTCTGAAAATAAATTGAATACAGATATACTTCTTGAGACAAGTGAAGAACAAGGACTTTCCACATTAGAAATGTTACATATTGATAAATTGTGGCAAGAACCTAGTTCTGGAGAAATAGGATATACATTACAAGGATGTGATGAAGAATTTGATTTATCAGAATTGGAAGAATGACAATTAGCAGATATTTATGAGCAATTGGTTTATTTATTATAAAAATGAATACAATAGATTTTATTGAAAAATATTGTAAAATTAAAATCAAAAATTCGGATAAAATTGAAAATATAAAATTAAAAAATTATCAAAAAGAATTTATTAAGTATTTAGAAAACAAAAAGGGAAGATTAACCAGAAACGGTTAGTCTTCCCTTATTTTTTTATTCTTCTTTTCCGTTATCTCCAATTTTTCTTCCCAAAGTTGATAATTTTATATAATCCCACATAGGTTTAGTTGCATTAGTAGAACCATTAGATTTAATTAAGAAATCATATAAGTCTTGTTTTCCAGTTCCAACTTTTATTAAATTCTAAGCAAGTCTATCTGTACTTTGAATTGCGAATGGTGTCCAGTCTTTGCCTCTACCAAATATAGATTCTATAAAATTAGCATCTAATGTTGAAGCTTTAAGTATTTGAGTACCTCCACTTAAAATAGTATTAGTAAATGCTTTACTAACAGAATCATTTCCAGATGCTTTAACATAATCTTTAACTTGAGTTTCTACTGAACCAAGAAGCAAGTTTCCAATAAGTAACCATATTAATAAATCAGAAATAAGCTATCTCATATTAGAACTATATAATCTTCTAATTTGAGGATCAATCTCTTCATTGTTAAATAAATCCTAAATAGCTACTATTCCAGATTTATTTGTCATATCAGATTTTCCAGCAAATGCTTTTATTAATTCAATTCCAGTAAGAAAAATTCCTTCCTGTGGTCTTCCTTTCCATACTTGAAGTGGAACTCCAGTATTTTCAGTAGTAGGAATTAAATCTCCGTCTTCATCCTCTTTCCAATAATAAAACTAACCATTCTCTTCATATTGAGACCAATCACCTTCTTGAGTAAAAGAACGGGTTTGAGCATATTGGTTTTTCTTAGCAGACCAATATGTATTCATCTGCATTAACATAGAGCCAACTAAACTGGAATGAATCATAGATTTCTTTTCATGGGCATAATATCCGTATATTCTATCGGATAAAGCCTTCATTCCTTCTGACTATTGATTAGTATACGCTTTAGGAAGAGATTGAATATTTTTTAAATCTAATTTAAATAACGAACCATCCTCATTTCTTGCTCCTTCTTGCTCTAACTACTATCCCATAGTTATATAAAGAGACTTCTATCGGTTATATTTTTCTAAGTTAGATTTATCCCCCTTAGCAAAGACATCAAATCGTTTATCTTTAGTCCAATCATAAATAAGTTTACCATCAACCATTTTATGTGCATCAAGACTTCCATCTTTATACATTTGTGCATAGAAAATAGTCATACGGTTGTAATAGTCAGGTCTAGAAGCAAACCTAAATCCAACATTCCAGAAATGATAAAGAAGTCCGGTATTATCAGTTTTAATTCTATCAATATAGCTATTAGCATCCATGTCATTAAATCCGTATTGTTGATTTAATAATTCTCCCATTGTAAAATTATTTCCGAAATGTGCTAAATCAGACATTGCCAGTTTCCAACCATTTAATAATCCTTCCTTAGTAAATGGAGTTCCTTCTTCTGGAGTATTTCTAAAATATAATTGACAATCCTTCCATATTCCATCTAAGAACTAATACCATTGTCTTGGATTAAATGCTAAAGCTAATTTAGATGCAGTTGACATCATAGTTTTTGTTACATCAGCTGCAACCTATTCTAGTCCATCTTTTCTATTTTCAACAGGTTGATTATGTATTCTTGTTTTAACATACTTTAAAATATATTCCAAGTCATTTTGAAATTTATCATTAAGAATAGCTCCTTGAGCATTTAAATTGAGAGTAAGTGCTCTAAGAACCGGGAATATATTATTTAATTCGTCGGACATTTTATAAGCTGAAGTATGTTTTAGCAGAAGAGTTTCAACATTATGTTCAAAGTAGGATTTTCCACCTAGTGCTTCACTACTTAAAAGTTGTTGACGATATTCATCGTTATCTTCAGAAGCATCAAATGAATTAATTGCTTCCCACATATCTTCATTCTCAATCCTTTCCTATTGAGCATCATTAAGAAGATTAGTAGCAGCTTTATCAAATCTTTCTTTTAATCTAGAAGGAGATAACATTGCAAATCTACTTCTAATAAAATTCATCCATCCACCTCTAACAGCAATTTCAGAAGTTAAGTCTCCTTTAACAAGAGGGACTCTTAAATACTTAGCAGGATTAGATTTTATTAAATTCTCAATGTTATTAGGATCAAAATTCTTTATACGATTATCATTAATCTTTAATAAAGCAAATTTTAAGAAATCTCTTTCTTCGTTAGAAAGATTAACATTATTATCCCAAGGATTAACAAACATTAAGTCTTCACTATCCTAATCAAACATATTCTAATAAAGAGAAGAAACTTGGTTTCCAACTATATATTGTGAAATTAATCCAAATCCTTTAGCTTTCTTTAGAGCTTCAACTTTCTATCTTAATTCTTGATTAAAAGCTATAACATTATCTCTAACATTCTAATAAGCTTTTGTTACCTAATCAGTAAATTCATTAAGGGTTTTACTCTAAAGTGTTCCAGGATTATCAATTTCTGTACCTGAGATTCCTCCAGCTAATGTAAATTTAGCATGGTCTTCAATCTATTGTAAAAGTTTTACTCCAGATAATTGAGATATCGCAAATAGAATATCTTGGTGTAATTTATATTCTGGATTGTTTTCCTCGTTTTGAATTGTCCCCTTTTCTTGTTTTAATTGAGGATAAGATTCTACAAGACTTCTATCTAATTCAATTAATCTCTACCTTATTACCTAAGGATTATCTCCAAGATTATCCAAATCAGATACACAGCTCTTTATTTCATTTTTAATACTTTGATAAATTTTACCTAAACCTTTTTCTGTATTAGGAGATTCTAATACTTCTCTAAATGTTTCTCTACATATGTCTAAACGAGAAGCCATTTTAATAATTCCTTCAGAATCATTTCTTTCATCCACAAAGTTATTAGTAATTTTTCCTAATTTACAAAGTCTTCTAAAATTATCAAGTAGTTGTTCATTAGAAGCAGTTAAACCTTTCTACGAACGAGGAACAATTAATTCTATTTTTCCAATTCCATGGGTCTGATTAGCAAATAATTGTGGAAGTTTATTAATAAGTAACATTGCTTCCATTATTTCAACATTACCTATAATACCATCCATTACTTGTGAATTAGAGTCTGCATTTACAACTTCATCTGCAATGAATGTCCCAAGTAAAGAATTTCTATTTTTAGAGTTTTCTCCACCTAATTTTGCAGACATTGTCGGATCATACTAATCAGAAATTTTAACAACATCAATTAATCCTGTAATTCTATTTTTAAATAATAATATTCCGAGCTAATCAAGTACAGGATCTAAGTCGGTTGCTGTTAAAAGTTGGTATTTAATACTATTATTATATTTTCCAAGTTGTTTCTACAACCATAATGGATCATCACTACTATATGATTTACCTCCAGATAGATTATGAAAGTCTACAAGTTCATCATTCTCCATAGCCTAAACAAATGATTTTCTAATAGAGGAAGTAGTAATTGGAATATAGTCTTCTCTTTTCTAGAACTTCTATTTTACTTTATCAAATATTTGAGCTTCTGCTTCTGCTTGAGATTTAGTTCCGCTAACAACCTCTTTATTTTTATCATTAGATTTAGAATATTTAAATTCCCAGTTGTTAGTAATTTTATTTTTCTTTACTCCACCATGACTTTGGATATATTTAGTAATATCTTCGTCAGTCATATTTTTTTTCTTAGCTAATTCTTTAAATAAGATTTTTTCTTCATCTTGGATAGCAGAAAGAATTTCTCCAGTAGATAGGTTTTCTAAATTTAACACTGAAGGAAATATTTGTTCTAAATTAGACTCAATTGTATGATAAAGATTACCACCAGTAGTATATTTAGTATTAGGAAGCATTTGAATAGCAGTATCTAATGAAGATACTCCGTCAAACTGAACCTTTTTAGTAGTAGAATCAAATCTATAATTCTAAAATTGTAATGGAATTATAGCTAAATCAATTTCAGCGGAAGAATTAATTCCAATAGAGTTTAATAGTCTACGATAAGCAGCTAACTAATATTGAAATGTTCTAATTTTAGCAGGATCGTATTTAGTTGGATCTTCTTGTTCATTAAATTCGGTATATTCTTTAGGAGAACATTTAAAGTCTAAAATTCCCATTCTACCATCTCTAGATACAACAAATAAGTCCATTTTACCTACAATTGGTATAGAATCATTACCGAATACTCCACTACCAGTAACTTTCTTTTCAGAAAGAATCATACAATCATCACCGTATTTATCTCTAATTTCTTTATCAATTTTACGAGATTGTTCTACCATAGAATCAATTAAAGAATCAGAAATATAGTCCTAATACTTTTTATAGAATTCTTCTTTAACTTTATTTTTAAAAGCATTTCTAAGTTCAGTTTCTGTAAGATTGCAGAATCTTTTTTCATTGTCTTTAGATTTATAAAAATCAGAAAGAATAGCGTGAACTAAATCACCACAAAGAGCTTGTTGTTTCCAAACATCAGTCATTCTTTCTCTTATTTTCTCAAGAGTACTTGAATCTATAACAGGTTGTAACTAATCTCCAACCTTTGGGATTAAATCTTCAACAAATGGAAGTTGTATAGCTACTTTAGGATCGTCGTATTTACCCTATCTATATTTTTCTAACTAACCTCCAGAGTTATTAGGCCCATTCCAATAATTATCTTCTATAAATATAGGGAATAAAGGATGTTCCTAACCGTTAGAATCAATAGTACGGATTTCATGAATTAATTCAGTAATAGATTTATAACGTCCATTTCCTTTTAATCCATCCATATCCTCAGGTTCCCCCTCTTCTTCTGGAGTTTTTATTTCTCCTCTTTTTATAGCATCTTCAACAGCTTTATTAGAACTATTAATCTTATCTAAAGTAGTTAATTGCTATCTACTCCAGTTTTTAAATACTATATCTCCAAGAGAAGGTTTTAGTGCAGAAGTAACTAAAAGATATTCATCTAAATCTGCTTCTGATTCAAAAACTCTATTATTGTATATATACTTACATTTCATGAGCAATCCTACATTAATTCATTTTTGTTTATAAGTTCCTCTTTAGTATTAGCCATTATCCTATGAATAGTAGCATCATCTAGAGTTCCCAAAGTATCTACATCAAAGTTATCTGAATCAAGTTCTTCAGCTAACTATATTAATGATTTTTCAAATATACTAGATAAACTTTTAACACTTTGTTTTCCAAATACTATAGAATCAATATCTCTTTTAATATTATACATTATAGTATTTATTATAGAAGGTTCTACAGAATCAAACATACTAGATTGTCCTGTAATGTGTTTAGCAAGTTCGTTAACAAATATTTCTTCCTAAACATCACTTATAGTTCTTCCTGGAAATTCTTGTGCTAAGATATTAAAATTAGGAAGTTGTTCAGTACTCTAAACTAACTAAAAATAAAGATTTGGATTTCCAAATCTAATTGAACCTAAAAATAAATGAAGTTGCTCGTGAATAGGAGCATCAACTGTAGCAGAATCAGTGTTTACATAAATATTTCCATTTAATATAAATGCTTGGGCTTCTGAAACAGGAAGTCCTTCAAAAGCTGGACTATTTAATTCCGATTTAGTAATAGGAATCATTTGTATTCCATAATATTTTTGGAGCCTATCTAAAGCACTTCTTAATATTACAGAATTAGATTCTCTAGAACCATCAAAATCGATTGATTTTTTTTCTATTTTATCGTCATTATATTCTGTAGGACGATGTAAAGTTTCAACTATAACAGCAGAATTAAGTGGGTTTAAATGAACTTCTAAATCAGTATGTTCTTTATTAATTAAAACCATTGCTTCCTCTGGAGTATCAGTTCCTGTAACTTCCTATAATTTATCTATTGTAGTATATTTTGAATCCTTAGTAGATTTAATATCTAACTATTTATTTAAATGTTCCTCTGAATTAGCATAAGGAATTTCATCTAATTCAGGAAATCTCCCATGTTTTTCTGAAAATCCTCTTATAAAAGAATTGACAGAAAACTCTGAAAGTCCAGACATATCTTTCAATATCTGGGCTTTCTGAGTATCTTTTATTTCACAATAATTCATTGGCAATTATTTTCATCATTGAATATAGTATCTAAAGCACTTTGAATAACTTCAAGATTATATACTTTCTATTTATTCTTAGTTTGTTTTATAAATATTTCGGAAAGTTTTGTAGCAAATCCTTTCTATTTAGCTAAATTAAGAATCTAATCAGTAGAGTATTCTGTTCCTTCGTATTGAACTTTAATATCTTTAATTTTAGCTTCATTAGTCATTTTATAATTTCCAAATTCTAACATTTCATTAGGATTCTCTTCAGGTTCACTTTGAGATTGTGTTTGAACCTATCCTACAAGAACATATTTTGCTCTTTCTAGAATACTACTCATATCTGATTTTGAAACTGTTCCTTCATCCATTTCTGGACCACCTTCAAGTTCATCTAATAAATCCTAATTCTCTTCTGTACTAGAAGAATTATCATTAGAACTAGTTTTATAATATAATGAAACTTTACCAGTTTCTCTATTTCTTACATAAATAAATGGAATTTTTAACGAAGGCTTGATTTCAAAAATATTCATTAAAGGAGCAATAGCTATCATTAATTCTTCATCAGAACTAAATTGAACAGGAATGTTTTCGTGATTAGACCAAAATTCATTATATTGTCTTATAGATTCAAAATTATTTGCTGAAACTAAATCTTCAAATAAATCTGTAAGAGATAACTATCCTGCCTAATTGTTATAAGCAATTATATTATAATAGAATAACTAACTAACAACTTTAGCCGGAAGTTTATCTAAATCACCCTTAGCTAAATCGAACTATACTAAATCAGATGGGTTTTTAGTATTAACCTATCTTATTTTAGCAAGATTTATTGTTTGATTATGGTCAGGATTATAATCATAGCTTCTATAACCCAAATACTATAAGAATTTATTTGCAGGATATTTAGACTATAATTCTGGGAATACTATATATTGTATCCAATCTTTAAACTTTTGATTATCTTTGTCATAACCTAAAGTTATAGATTGTGTACCCTCTTCCATTACAACCTTTCCATCTTTTATTTCAAACTAAGGAATAGTATATTTTATGTTTCTGCTTCTTAAATATTCCTAATTAATTTTACGATATATAGTTGGAAGAATATTTCTTCTAATCTACTCAACTGTTTTAGAATTAGCGTTCATTTTTGGAACAATTCTATCGTTAATATCTAGAGCTGTTCTATAAGCGGTAGAAGAGTTTTTACCCATCTATATTGCAAGATTAGCTGTTCTTAAGTATGAATGATAATGACTTACTCCATCAACAACTTTAAATATATTCACAGCAAATTTAATTTTACCATAAATATCCTTTACTAACTTATTATATTCAGAGTCTGATACAAAAGCATTTAAATCTACATAGTAAGGAGATTTCTAAACATCGATTGATATAAGTCCCTAATCATATAATTGCTAATTGAGTTGTTGTAATTGATTAAGTTGGTCCTAAACATCATAGTATTTAGTAACATTTTCCTAACCAACGGTTCCTATTCTCTTTGTGATAATAGAACCAAAATTACTCAAGAAATTAAATTGGTCTTCCATTTTATTTGGAATACCTTGGTTAAGAGCAAGTAATGGACGTAATGCAGACATTTCTTGTGAAAATTCATCAAGTCTAGCAATTTGTGTTAATATCTTATGTTGTTCTCCATCCATTCCTTCAACTAAATCATTATCTACAATATTTTGGTAATCAATCCAATTCACTATTTCATCCATATTTGATAAGAAATATGAATTACCATAGAAATTAGAACGAATTTTCTTAATTTCAGAAGTAAAATCTTCAGAACTTATTTCCTAAATTCTATCAATTAAATTTGAAATTTCATTATTAGTAGGAGAGGAATTTTTATCATCAAGATACTTGTATAAATCATTAATCTATTCTTGAACTACAGCTTTCTTTGCTTTTAATTCATTAAGTTTATTTAATGTAGAATTTTCTTCTTCGGTAAGAGCTTCCCCGTCATTCAAATTCTATCTTTTTTCTAATAATGAATTAAGTAATTCTTCTCTTTTTTTACTAAATCCTCTATACTCATGAGTTCCTTTTAATAAAGCAATCTAATCTTTAATAAATTGTTCTCTATCAAACTGTAATAAAGAAGATTCTGCATTTGGATTAGATAAGAATTTAAATATTTTCCTTAATTGTTCACGAAGGTTTTTATTCTTTAAGAATTCATCCAATTTAGTTTTACTTAAAACTTCTTCTGGTTGGAGTAATCCTAATCTCTGGAATAATGGAGAAATATCTTTATACTACTAATCATTAAAGTAAACAGAAGGTGGTCTTTGTAAGTATTGAATAGCTTGAGTTAATCTGTTAAACCCTTTTTGTTCATTAAATACATTACCCTTAGTAAGATTACTTAAAAGAATACCTGTATCACTTAATGTAAGTTTTGCAACTTCTTCTACTGATAATCCGAGTATAACACCTGAATTAAATAAGGACATCATTTCTGGACCCGAATTTAATTTAGCAAGTACAGGGTCTTTTGCGTTATCGGTTGCCAAACTTAATAATGCTGACTTAATAAGAAATGCATCATTATAATTATCAACAGTTCTAAGAGCTTCTCTTGCTTTTTCACTTTTAATATTATCAGAATTTCTAGTATAAGCATTAGCAATCATTTGAACCCTATGTCCATTGATTACTCTATCAAATACTAAATCATCCTAATCTTCTTCTGAACCTTCATCAAGAGTTTGATAAATATACTAACTTATTCCTTCAAAGTTTTTAAGCGATGATGCTACAATACCCACATTCTCTTTACCAGCAAGTGTGAGAGTAAGCATAAAAAATTTAGAAAATACTGAACCTCTATCAGCTTTAGTAGAAGCAGCAAGTAATCTTTGGAATTCAGGTTTCTTTAACAAATCTTTTACTTTAGCTGTTTGGTCATCGATAGCTGCTTGGGCTTGTATCTAATTAATAGGACTCTTAGAAATGTCTTTAGTTCTAATAGATACAAAGTTATAAGCAGCATCTCTTCTATCTTTTCCTTTTAAAAAAGTATTGTGATAATCAACAATATTTTTAATATTAGGATTAACTGTTTCTGGAACATATCCTAATTTGTTATAAGTTCTAATAAGAATACCTAAATCTGGAGCTAATTCAATTATATTCTCCGAAATTCGTTTAATATTAATATCCTAAGCTAAACTTTCTCTAGTAAATATACTTTCATTAAATTCATCGAAATCAACATTTATGTTATACTATTTAGTATTAATTCCATCTCTAATTCCTAATGCTTCTAGATTTCTATTAGAAATATTAAAATTATAACGTATTCTAATTCCTTCTGGAATTTTAGAAATAGCATTTCTTAATAATTCGTACTATTCTAAAGGTGGATAAGACTCAAAACTATCAGAACAATTTAAATAAACATCTCCGGTTTCAGGATTTGTAAATATCACTAAAGAATTACCATTTCGAGTATAGATTATTGTTTCACCTAAATCTCCAGTAATTACAGTTAAATTATTCTATAAAACATCATAAGGTCTTCTTTCCCCTTCCCTTACTTCCAATTCCTTGTTAGTAGGGAATGGTAATTTCTTAGAAGATTCGAAAGTATCTTTGGACTACATGTTAAAATAAGGGCTCCATGTCTTAAGTTTTCCATGATTAAACTTTAAACCTAATACGGAGATCTTATCGATATCATAATCGGATCCTTGTAACCAAAGCTACCAACGTGATACATATGCAGAGTTCTTAGACTCACTTCCAAACGCTGCAACCTCCATTGCCATGAATGATTGCTAAGATTGTGCTGGAGTTCTAGATACTACCATTTCTAATGATGATAAGAATGATGTATGAGTTTCAATTCCAGACTTAATCATTCCTCTAAATATAGGATTTTGCTAAGCAAGTTGCTCTAAACTAATTCCTTCGTTCAAATCACTTTCAAATTGTGATATTTTTTGTTTAGTGAATTCGGAATCATTAGCTATAAAGTTTACAGCTTCATTTAGCAAATCTTCATCTTCTAATATATCAGAAACAGTTAAAGTAATATCTTCAGTTAATAAATCTGCTAATTCAGTATTTCCTAAAGCAGTATTTAGCACTGAATTTATAAAATTGTTTCCAACCTAGAGTCTATTCTAATAACGATTATTAATAACTCTAGTTATTAAATCTAGTTTTTTTCTAACAGTTTTGTTAGTACTTTCATCAAGCTATCTTAAAATCTAACTCTTATCTCCCCAACTATCAGCTGAGAATATAATATGAGAATAATTAAATTCATCTAAGAAATGAGCTAAATTGTTAGAATAAATTACTTCCTAACCATCAAATGTTCTATAAATTTGAACATCACGAATGATTGTTCCGTTTTCTCCAAGATGATAAGGAATAGAATACATTCTCTATCCATCTGGTGTTATTCTATAAACAACATCACCATCTATTTCTATATCGAAATTAACAGGAGTTAATTCTCCCTAATCAATAACTTGTGGGATTAATCCTAAATAGATGTGATTGCCATTTAAAGTTTTTAATTCTAAATCGTAAAGAGAAGTTTTCTCTATTTTAGATTTCCAATTCTATAAAGCTCTTCTGATAAAGAAAGCCTAGTCTTCTTTGATACTCTTAATATTATCACCTTCCTTTAATCCGAATTCAGTTTTATACATCATCGGCATGATAGCTTCATATCCTTTAGTTTCTGTTTTAGATTTATCAACTCTGACTCTCTATCCATTTACATATACTTCAGATTCAACACCTTCAGATAAAGCATTTAAATCACTTTGAAGCTATCTTCTTAATTGAATTTTAGCTTCTTCGTCTTCAGAATTATTTAGTTCCCAAAGCCTTCTAACAGAATCAAGTTCCCAAATACTATAATAATTTCCTTCAGTATCAGCAAATCTTACTTGATACATTGATAAATCGTGACCAACAGGTTTAGATTCATCATCCATAACGGATTCGTATACTATAACTCCACTTTCTAATTGAGGCTGTAGTAAATAAATACTAGCAGGAGTAGTCATATTTATAATAGGTCCAATTTCTCCAGTTTCTGGATTTATAGTTCTATAATTATGACCTATTTGTATTCTAGATAAATCAGTTATAAGATTTTGTTTATTAGCATTTTCTAATGCTTGTAATTCTTCAGGATGTGCATCGTAATATCCAGATAAATGACCATCTATAATATTAAATCTTCTGTTAGATGGATTTAATACTAACATTCCTCCTTCGAACTTAAGTCTAATTGCTTTTTCAAGCTAAGAAGAAATACTAGAAATCATCTTCTAGAATATTGCAGGATGACTTATTGGGAACTTACCTTCAATATTAGACCAATCAAATTTATTATTTCCTATATCAGTTAATGAAGCAGCTAAAGCATTTAACATATTTCCATCATCACTAGATACTCTAGTAAGAGTTTTATATATAATTTGTGCAATAGCATTTTTTAATAATTCAGGATTTCCAGAAGTATTTAATGCTTCTAATCCTTCTAATCCATCCTTATTAACTACTTCTGCAATAGCTTCGAGAGCTTCATAACATTCTTGAGCTTGTTCTCTAGAATATCCACGAGCACCTAAAGCATTAATTACCTGAGTCATAAGAGAAACGGATTCATCTTCAGCGTTATGTTCAGCATCAAGCTGTTCTCCTATATCATAGGAATTTATAGTCATATATGTTAGATGATAATCATCATTAAAGTAAGCATCTTTAGTATTGATATTAGCACCTCCGTATTTTACAGCACCACCAGTTGCAATAATATCAATTTGGGCTTTCTTTAATACTTGGTCTACTCCAGTCTAATCAAATATTTTATCATATTTTTTAACACCAACATTGTTAATAGCTTTTACAAGCATTTCAACTGAAGTATTATCTTGTAAATAAGTTAAATTGCCATCAGAATTAATGTGTCCAGAATAAGCTCCTCCAAATACATTCCATAACTACCAGTTAGTATTTACTTTTCCTAACTCTTGATGTTGTACTTGTGTTCCATTAATAGGTTCACCATTAAGAGCAACTTCTTCAACATTAACATAAGTTATATCGTTTTCAACAGTTGGGTGAGAGTATTTAAACCATTTATTTGTAGTAGGATCATATTTGAACCAAGGACCGTAGTTTATTCTATTTCCGTTATAGTCTCTAGTCCAATCCATATCCTAAGACCAAGGAATATTTAACATTTGTTTATTAAGACGAGCATTAAATCCGTTCGAATCTCTGATTCTATCATTAGTAAGAGCAAATCCAGCAGTTTTTAGAATAAATCCAATTCCAGATTTATCTCCCATATGATGTGCGAAAGGCTTTTTATCAGTACCCATCGCATCACCTCCTAATGAGTTATTATCAAGGTAATTCATAGTTGGATTATAGAACGAAGCACCATCAAATGGTTTTGTTCCACCAGCATCAAAATTACCATTATAATTAAATACTACATCTTTATCATCTTCAATAATAGCAACATTAAGAGTATTTCGGATTCCATTTAGATTTCCAGCAGCCTCTCTATGTTTAGATGCAGTATAAGATACATAACGTTTAATAGCCTAACCAAATTGTTCAGATTCTCTTAATCTAATATCATTAGATTTTGCAGGGTGAGAAACATAAGTACCAGTAGTAGCCATTATAAATTCTTCACCTAAGAAGAAATCTAATAAATTATGTTTAAGCATTTCTGGATTAATTTCTAATGTATAATTATCATCAGATTGTAAATCTAATTTTTCAATTATATTAGAAATTCCTAATTCATCAGCTACATACTAAACCATCGGATCTTCATCAAAGTAGCTATCAATACCCTAACGAGCAACTTGAAGTTTGATATAATTAATTAAAGATTCTTTATTGACTTTACCATTCTCAGTGAAATCATTTTCTACTTTTCTATTCCAAGATTCTTCAAATCTTTCAATATCCTATGCAATTTTTGGATTTAACTTAGTCATTACTATAGAATACTATCCTTTAGCTTCATCAAGTAATGTAGCAGCAGCTGTTCTAGTATTTAATTTTATATCGCCAATTTGAGTAATTTTATCAGTAATTTGGTTTATGTTTTCAGGTTTTCTTAATTTCCAAGCAATATTTCTTCTATTTATAGCATCAAGAGTAGCTTGTAAATTGAAAGCTGGATTATCAACATCAAAAGTAGGGAATGATTTTAAATCTACTTCTTCAGAGAATCTCTTATAAGGATACCACTCTTTTAAATCCCTAGTTTGAGTAATTCTAATGGATTTATCTCCATTATGAATTTTTGCTATCGCTATATTTTCTCCTCTAATAAAATCTTTATTAAATTTAATTGCAGTAGCAATAGCCTATCCAGGTCTTTCTGTTTCTCCTGATTTAACTTTTAATTTAGTTCCTGATTGTAGAAAATCGGTAACAAGTTGGATTTCTTTTCTTCTCCAGAAATCTTCATATGTTTCATCAGTTGGAATACTAGTAAGAGGATTATAATATTTATCTAAAACCTATTCTAAGTAGTCATTAGTTGTAATAATCTTATTTTGATTCTGAGATTTTAATGTATTGTTTATAGACTATTTCCATAGTTTTGAATTTTCTTCATCGTTTGCTCCTCTATCAATATTTCTCTAAATAAATATGGAATCATTTATATTTAATATAAATTTAAAATCATTAGGAAATAATCTTAATAATAAGTGTGGTGAAGCAACTAATATTTTATTTTCCTATTTAGCTTTATTCTTTACTCTTTCCCAATTCTTAGTAACGAAATCTATATAATCTTGATGTTTCTCAGGATTTATAAGATATTCATTTCTAACTTCCTAAAATTTTCTAGTGTTAATCTTAGTGTTAGAATGTTCAGCTATCCACTAATCTCTGAGATAATTAAATTCAACATCCCAATCAATTAGCTAATTTTTATATTTTCCATTTTCTACAGAATAAGTTTTTCCGATTGCGGGATGTGCCCAAATTATATCAGAATTCTAAATAGTAACATCAAATAATTTCATCTAATGTATAATAGATGGATTATTAGTTAGCTAACCTTTATTATTAATATATCCAACCTAATCGATAATTTCAGGATTTTCTCCAGCTAATTGTGCTAAATAAATAGCTTCGTGTAGAACTTCTATTGCTTTGTTACCATAAGCGTTATTAGCATTTTCAAAGTTATCTTTATAATCGAACAAAGTAGGATTTTCAATTCCTAAATTCTAACAAGCTTGTATTACATATTTATTAACAATAGAATATTGATTTATTATATTATCAAATACTTTCTTATAATACTATCCGAATTCTTCTTTAATTATTGATTTAACATCATCATTAGTTAAATCACGAAGTCTTAATGGAGTTTTAGTATCTTTCCAATATTTCTATGGTAATTGAGCATCCCAATTAAACTTAAGTTTAGGAAGATTCGATTTATCAGAAACTACAGGTCCCATTATTCTTAATGTACCTCCGTTTTTATTGGATGAATTTCCATTTTCATCAGTAGTTTCTAAATCTCCATACATATCATATATAATAGAAGCAATAGCTAATTCTGCTTGGGTAAATGAACGTCCTTGTTTATTTTCTCCCTATCCAGAATAATCGCGAATTAAATCGAATCCTTCAAACATTGAAAATATTGAAAATTCACTAGCAGGAGATTCAGCTTTTTTTGTATGGTTTTCCCAAATTTCTCCAACTTTAGAAAGTAGTGAAGATAGTGCTAATGTAGAAATAGACTTACCAGCGCCGTCTCTCACAGTATTAATTTCAGCATGTCCGTCAACAATATCTTTAGCTTGAGATAATGTTTTTATAGTATTATAATCAGCTGAAGGAATTAAAGAAGGTTGAAATTGATTATACATATGTTTAGGAGGAGTATTTGTATAATACTATTCAGCATCTTTATTATAAGTAGATTCTGTAGTATTTAGCATATGTTTTCCAACCTAATAATTATATAATATATGTGAAGCTAATCTTAATAAATTAAGATTATCACCTCCTAAATCCTTATATACTTGATGCAATCTATTGTTAGTATATCCAGAATCTTCCTAAAAAACAATAGGTATATCAACTACTTCCTATATAAAAGGAATAAGATTCTCTGCAACAGTTTCTAATCCTACCCCAGTTAATTGTTTTAATTTGCCATTTTCAGTAATAAATACGTTTATATCTAAAGCAGGAGTTACATTAATTGTATAATCTTCAGATGTAATTGTAATACCTTTTGGAATATCGGTAGATTTTCCATCTAGATTATCCACTACTGTAAAATTATTGAATTCGGTAGTTCTATCATCTATATATCTTCCAATAGGGTTTAGTTTATGGAATTTTCCATCAAGTGCTCTTGTTCTTGCAGATAATCTACTATTAGAATTCTTTTCAGCTAATGACTTAATTGTAATACCTTCATTAAAATCAAATGAATACTCAATAGCTGGTTTGTTTTCAACATTTAAGAATAAAGTCGTAACAAAATCATACATTGTAGGTCTATTAGGATCAAATCCGTTTTTCTAAAGATTCATTTGAATAAGAGAAGTATCCTTATTTGGATCAAATAAGTTATAATAAAGAGAATTAATGGTTTCTCTTGTTTTAGTTCCACGTCTGAACTAATCTGAATTTCTTAATAAATGAAATACTATTGGAAATAATGTATTAGGATGCTCTTTAGCAGCAGCTAATATCTAATTCATATTCTTTCCAATAACAAATTCATTAAGTAAATCAGTAGTCTACTATCTTCCGAATATTGGAGTAAATGTTTGGACTAAAGCGTTTCTTTCATTTAACCCATATATCCTAGAAGAAGGAGAATTAAACATTTTCATTATATTACCAATAGCAACTTTTACATCACCAAATGATAAATTCTAAGAAGTTTCTTCTCCATTTTCATTATATACTTTAAGAGACTCTAAGAATAGAATTGGTAAACTACCTAATTCTTCAGTTTCATCAGTATCTTTATTATCATCTCTCCAAGTAGTAGTATTTGCGTCACCTCTATTTAAAGAATATTTATCGTCATATATTCCATCGTATTGGTTTGCATTTTTAATAGATAAGGCTTTTCCAAAAGTTAGTTTAATAAGTGGATCAAAGTTTTGTAGAATAACCCAAGCCTACCATCCATTTAATAGAGTAATATCTCTATTAGATAGAGCACCTTCCTATTCAATCATAGGAATTTTTTGAATCATTTCTAAGGTTAAATGTTGATTCTTTAAGTCTAAGAAATCTCCAGCCCAAGATAAAGCTCTATCTAAAGATTCAAACATATTAAAACTATTAGCAGCATCAGGATTGATAAGTTTAATAGCTTCATAAATTTGGTCTTTAAGAGATTCTCTATAATAATTAATTTGTTCATTTAATCCTTCGTTAGAATCTACAAGAGTTGGTCTACTCCCACTTTCATTGATAAATATTGCTTTTACAATATTATTTCTAAAATTCTTCTAGAAGAAAAGCTTACTTACACTTGCTAAAGGAAAGTATTTATTAAGAAACTAACCTCTGATATTATTCTTTTCAGCCTATTCTAAAGTAGTAGAAAGAGAGTCCGTTTTAGACTCTCCTTCTTCAACTTCAGACATTTCTTTACTATCTAAATCTAATGTGTTTAATTGAGTAAGATAATCAAATCCATCCTCAACAAACATCCCGAAACTATAATTTCCAGATGTATCTGCTAAATATTCTTTAACAGCATCATTAAAATCATCCTAATTATACTTAATTCTTAATTTTTTAATACCGTTAGTCCACTTCAATTTAATTTCGGAATTGGAGTATCTATTGTTTTGATCACCCTAATCCTTAATTAATGATTCTACTAACATATCTAAATCATTAATAAAATCATTAGTTGTAATTAAACCACATTTCATATTAAATAATTATTTTAAATTCCACCAAATCTACTAAATGAACAACTATCATTTTCATGTTCTTGCATCTTCTTAAGAATATAATTTTCAAGTTCTTTATCAAATGTAGTAATTATTCCTTGTAAATCTGGATTATTCATTATCTATCTATATTTACCAAATCCAACTAAAGCAAGTAATGTTGCTTGTGATGGACTTAAAATAGAATCTTTAAATACCCATTTTCCAGTAGTTCTATCTTTAGTAAATATTGTAGATAGTCTACCTTGTATATTTCTTGGATTAGTTAAAAATTGTATGTTGTTATCAACATTAATATTATCTCTTTCATTAGCAGTAATTATTCCAGTACTTACTAACTAACTTAAAGCTGTTCCGATTAATAAATCTCCATTAACATCAGGAATATTTCCAAAATCTTTTAATCTATCATCTATTTCAGAAATAGTTTTTTGAACGTTTTCGTGAAGTCTAGTAATTGTATCAGGTTTTTCATTCTCAATAGGATTCATATTTTGATTAATAAAATCAATATGCTATCCACTAGGAGCAGCTTTAGGAATACTGGAATCGTTTCTAACATCACCGAACTTCTAATCTAATGCTTCTGATATTGCTTTAAGTATTGGACTTCCGTAATAATTATTAATTTCATCCTAACTACCTTTATTCATCCAACCAGAACCTGGATCAATACCGAATATCGGATACCATTTTCCTGCTTGCACATTCTTCTTTCCAGCATGTCCACTAGAACAGTAGAAAGGCATCTTAAATCCATTAATATCAATAACAACAACTTTTCTATCTCCTATATCAATTATTGGAGCATGACCCTAAGATTCTACAATTTGATTATTATTAAACGAAACTGTTCTATATGGAATTATTAACTAATTCTAATTGACAAGAGTTGTTGCAATATCATTAATCCTTTGCTATTCTGGAGTAATTTTTTCAGGGAATACCGAAGCTAATGTAGTCATAGTTTGTGAAGGTCTTAAGCCTTGAACCATTTGAAGGAATTCTTCTTTAGTTACTGGAATTGCTTTTCCATCAACATCTAGTTTATAAACTTTTGAAGAATCATCACTCATTTGGAATAATATGTTACTACTTAAATATATCATATTTTTAGTATTTCCAAAATTAAATAATTTTAGTTCTCCGTTGACCACATGAGCGATTAAATGTTCGTTAGTATTTTCATATAAGAACTATCTTGGATCGTTAATAACTTGTTGTTTCTATTGTAAAGTTAAATTAGCAAAAACTTCAGATAAATTCTTAGAATTAGAACGTTTCATTCCACTTGGGAACTTAGCTTTGTTGAGCATATCTACAAAAGTTTTATCTTCAGTAGGAGGCTCTTTAGCAGGTTCTCCTTCTAAGTATCTTCTAGTATTAGTATCTTTTAATTTTCCATCAGATTCGCTATCTGCAAAAATGTTACTACTTGTATCGGTACTAATTACTTCAGGATTTCTACCTAATCCTCCTTTTATAATCCACTTTGCAAATGGAACTATATCAAGAACAAATGATGTGGCGTCAAGTTTTCCGTTTATTTGAATCGGTTTACCAGAAACAGAATAATCCTAACCATATTCAGTATCAATTTCTGCAAATTGTAATGATTGAGAACCAACAGAAATAGTAGAATCTTTGCGAAGTTTTAAGTGATATTGTACTCCATTCCATCCACCTTTAGTAACATCATTTATAAATGCATCAATCTTAGGACGAACTTTGTCTGGGAATATTATATTACCATTTTGCTTCTAAAGAATATTAGATTGTAATGAATCTCCATAAAATAGATCAGATAGTAACATTTTATGCAGTTCTTGTTGCAGAACGTGTCTAAGAGTTAAATTGGACGAAGTATTCATCAACCATTTATCTCCATTACTATCAGAATATTTTAGCAATCCTTTGATATTACTATCTAAACTTCTTATAGGAGTATTTAATAAATCATAAAGTTTCTTTCTTCCTTCCTTAGATTCATATTGAGTTAAAGAAGTTACTATATTAGAAACTGCTTCTAATCTAGATATAAAATCCTATTTGTTAGCCTAAGAACTACTATTTACCCAATCTGTAAAAGCTATTCTAAATTCGGAATCCTAAGCTAAAGCAAATTGTAATAGTCTAAATGCTGTAACTTTAGTTCCTAAGTCTTTATCAATATTATCAGCATCTCTTTTATAACGAGTTAACGCATTATTTAAATTAAATATATATTCTGGAATTGTAGCTGAAGGAGGAGTTATATATACAAGTCTAATTAATGGTTGTGCGTTAGGATTATTAAGTTGTTGTAAGTATAAATTCAACATTTCCTAATCCGAAATAGAATCAGAATAGTAATCTGATACTAATACAAATGGTTTACCAACATTTATATTATTTCCATTAATAGAAATTACATCACGTCCTTGTTGAACAGAAGCAAAGATTTTACTCATTTTTCTCCAAGGCATTCTCTATTTATAATCCTCTAAAGACATCCATTTTCCATCATAGTAATATTGAAGAGCTTTAAAATAATCAGCACCTCTTTCACTAGATGTAGTAGTAATTCCAGTTACTTTAGCTACTTTTGCAAGAGTAAAATCATTTGCAAAATAACTAATAGTATTATAAGCAGAACCTTCGTAAAGTTCAAGAAGCATTGCGTATTCTTTAATATGAGGAATATTAGAATTCTACTAAAGTAGTTTCTTTACTTCTCTTTTAAATTTAGCAACATCATAATTTACTCCAACAAATACCTATCTCAATCCTTCAAATTCAGAAGTATTAAGTAAAGTAAGAGGAGAAGTTATTTTACAAAGTGGAACTTCTAATAATTGAGTTCCGTCCTATAATATAATAATAGCTTCAATTACCTAATCTTTAGGTTCTCTAATTTCTGGACCCTCGTTAGAATCATTGAAAATTCCAGCAAGATACTCACTTTTTCCTTTATAGAATTTCTAATAATCAGGATGCTAATCAAACCATTGCTAAGTTTCAGCATCTGATTTATAGCTTCTGTATTGATTCTTATAAGCAAAGTTTACTTTAATAGGAATATCAGTACCAAGTTCATCTTGTATAGCTTTAACAAGTTGATTCTTATCTTTAATATAACAAGATAAATTTCTTATTCTATTTAAGATTTTTAATAAATCTTCTTTTCCTTGAATAATTGTTCCATTCTAATCTACCTGAACTCCAGGAATTGTAATCTATCCATTACTTCTTCTATCAATCTAAGCAAGTCCATTTAAATTATCAATTCTCTAATCAAAATAACGGCCTAATCTTAATTGGATAGTTGGATCTGTAGGTTCATTTCCACCTATTGTATCACAACCAGTTTCCTAACACATAAAAGAATGCATCATAAGATTAAGCTTTCCTTCTTCTTTATTTTCAATTTTATTGGGTCTATCATTATTAGCTATTTTAACTTCCTCTTCAGTAATATCATCTCCAGAAGGATTTTTTCCAGATGTTGAATCGTCCTGAGTATCAGGAGTAACTATATTATCCCTAACTGGAGCAGGAGTTTTAACATCAGAGTTTCCTAAAGCATTAGATAGAATATCAATTCTAGTATCAGCAAAATTCTAAAGAATTTGTGGAGAAAGATTATTTACTTGTAAAGTAGTCTAAGGAATAGATTGAAACAATGAAACATCAGTATCTGCATCATAATTTCCGACTATTAATGAACCCTGTTTAGCACGAGAAATTGTAGTATAAATAGTTTTACCAAAAGCTATAGCAGTTTCAGAATCATTGCTATTAACTGCTTTTTCAAAGGACTAAGAAAGTTCAATTACATAATACTATCCTTCCTAACCTTGAGAAGCACCTGCTTGTACAAAATTAATTTTATCTTTGTACTATCCGCCTTCATTTAATGCCTTTAGAGCCTAATAAAGTTCAGTAGAAGGATCATCTGAAATAAAATTAAGCTTCTCTCCTCCATTGAGAGAATCTAACATATTCTTTACAGATTGTTCCCATTTCTAAGGTTCATCACTTCTTATTACTTTATCTCCATAAAGTCCTTTATTTAGTCCATCTAAAGCTTCATAGTATGCAAATTTAATTGGATTAATCCCTGATTCTCCATTTGCATACTTCTCTATAAGTTTTGGATATTCTTTAATATTTTCTCTAGCTACAGAAATATTTTTACTCTTATAAGTATTATTACTTCTCATAGAGGAACCGAGTTTCCAAGAACCTATAAAATTACCTGGAGATAGTCTTACAAATACATCTTCATTATTAGTATCCTTGAATTTACCCTATGCTCCAATCTGATCAAAATCTCCAGCTGCAAAAGCATAAATACCTTTAGCTTTTAAGAAATCCTCAGAAAGAAGTAAATCCTATTGTGAGAAAGAAGAAACCTCATCAAAGAAAATTAAAGTAGGAGCTTCAATTTCTTCATTTAAAGTAATTCCTTTATAGTGATTAATTCCATTTTCATCTTCTTCCACATCATTAGTAGTCATGTCAATTACACCATAACTATCGTATTTCTAAGAGTAATTATTTGCAATCTTATTAAAATATTCCTCCTTAGACATTGTAGTAACTCCTTCAATTCCTATTTCAGAAGATGCATTATTTGCATTTTGTTTAGAATTACTAACAAACCAAACCTTCTTAAGAAGTTCTGGATGATACTATTTTAATATATTATGAAGCATAGTAAATGTAGCACTAGTTTTACCACTTCCTGGAACTCCTTCTATTAAAAAATGTCTCATACTCATTAAATATTCATCAGTATCAAAATCTGTATGAGTGTTTCCAGATTTCTAACGAGCTTCCTATAGTTGCTATTTATACACTTCGTTATAAGCTTCTCCAAAGATTTCAAATACTTTAGGATTTAAGATATAAGAATAAGCTCGTCTGATAGCTTCTTCTTGCGCTATAATCGGAGCATATTTTCCAGTTATAGAGTTTTTATACTCATTATAAACAGCAGTTGGATTAATTGCTGCTAAACTTGCTAAATTCCAAATAAAGTCTGAACTATCCTAAGCCTAAGTACCAGAATTTAAAATAGAACTTTTTCTAGCAAGTAAGTTGAACGAAGTTAATAATTTAGCAATCTCTTTAGAATCTTGTAATTTAGCTTTATTAGCTTGGAAGAAATTATAAATACTCTAATCAATATTTAGCCTTTCCTGGAATAATTGTTTTCTTTCATCTAAAGTTAAAGATTCTTTATTATTATCAATAATACTCTAAAGAGTTGTAGCATTATTAATAGCTTCATTAATCTTATCTTTTCCTTCCCAATCGTCAGGAATTTCTACAGACCAATTCTTTAAATTACCAAAATATAAAGTATTTAATTTTAAATCCGTTTTAATATGGTCTGTAAGTTTAGCATTAGTATTAGCATTATAAACTGCTTGATAGAATTTTAAATCATTATAGATTTTAGCAAGTTCGTACATTAATGAATTTGCTGTATTTGATTTTAATTCTACTAATTTTTCCTACTACTAACCTTCGATTGGATATTTTTCTTGTAATTCATTAATAGAAGCATTATATCCAAAGAAATTATTTAAATCTCCATAAATTTCGGTTTTAGCGGCTTCTATATGTGAATGAGCAATATCAATTAAATCAAGAGTTTTTCTAATATTCTAATCAAGCTATTCAGAATAACTGAAATTTTCTATATTAGCTGAATTAGCTAAATCACTCATGAACTTAGATAAATCAGTAATCATTCCAGTTGTATCTACTCCAGACTATTGGAGAGTAGCTTTCATATTAGTGAGCAATTCTTCTATTGGAGAATTACTAATAGAATTTAATGTATCATTAAGTTCTTTTACAGTCTCTTCTGTTACATCAGCCCTATTTATAAAATCTCTAATATACTATTTAGTAGTCGGAGTAAGATATTTAGCTTCTTTTAATTTATTTATAAATTCTTTCTAAACAAGAGGATCTGCAATAAAAGAAGCCCATCCAGTATTAAAGTCTTCCATTTTTTGAGAATTGTACTCTTGTTTTCTTGTATTTATTAACGTAACTAAATCTTTATCCTCTTTAGGCTCTTCTTCCGCCTATAAATCATTTAATAAAGTCTATTTTACATCAGGACTAAGAGCATTTAATTCTTCAATAGTTTGAGGAAGTTTTTCTAAATTAATAGACTACTCATAAGTCTATCCTAAATTATCAAAGGTATCTTTTAATCTATTATAATCAGATTCAGAAATTGATCCTTTAATAGATTTAAGTAATCCGTCCCAAATAGCTAATCTGGTTTCAAGTGGAATCCAAGAAGCAGTTTCATTTATAATATCAGCAGATTGTGCTAATGTTGCTTCTCTTCCCCCGTTTCCTAAGAATATATCCTCAAGAGCTTTAAATATATTTCCTTTATTTTCAGTAAAATAATCTTCTTCAAATTTCTTTATAAGATTAGATAAAGCTACTTGATTCTATTTGAATACTTGATATGCTCTGTGTACAGATTCTCTTCTAGAAATATTTCCTTCCTACCACTCTTTCTTTAATTTATCTCTATCTGTATCAGAAAGTTCTGTAAATTTCTTACCAGATTTCTCTTCAACCCAACGCATAAAATCAGTTGGAGCATAAGCAGCAGAAATATGAGAATCCATTTCAAAAAGTGCTTCTCCAATAAACTCATTAGCCATAGAACCATTTCTATACATTTCAAGTTTATCACGAAGTTCTTTTTGTTGTTTCTTTAGTTCTTTTAATTTATTTTCATCTTCTTTAGTGAAATTCTTTTTATCCTAACGATTTTGTTCATCAGTTTTTTCTGCGTCATTTCCAGATTTAGCTGATTCTAATTCATCAATCTAATGAGAAGTATCAATTAAATCTGAAAGTAGATTATTAAATTCATTAGTATAAACTCCAAGAATATTACTATTTAGTAATGAATGATATTTTAGTTCTTTTCTAATTAATTTATCATTTAATAAAGAATCGTCAGAGATTTTAGCTCCTTCGGATTGAAGAATATTATCAATCATATTAATCTATTCAATTAATTTCTGTTTGATAGCATAATCCTGACTATCTTCATAATTTTCAGCTGGTTTATAAGAAGTAGTCCCATCAGAATTTTGTACTGCATTCATAGATAGATTTCTGTTACCTAATTCCATTTTATTTACAGTATCAATAAATTCCTAACCCTAGCCGTTTTGAACAATGTGTACTAATTGTTTATAAGCGTCAGAATCTTTAATTGTTCTTCCACTTCTTGCAGCTCTATAACCAGGAAGTGCAGTAGCAATTCCACCACCGATTGTACCTCCAATAAAACTCATTCCATAACGAGTAGCCATGTCTTTCCAAGCATCATCAAATCTAGTTTCATCACTTCTTAAAGCGTTAGCAGCATTAAATAATGTTTTAGATATATCAAGTAAAGCTTCTTCTGAGGTTTCTTCAATACCTTCACTTAACATTGATGAAACTATCATTTTAGAAGCACTAGCTAATACAGAATCTGAATAATCCTAAGTAGCTAACTGTTTACCATAGTTAAATAGCTATTTATACCATTTTTGTTTAGCTACTCCAGTTGGTTCATTTACATTTCCTGCTTCTCTAGTAACTTTACTAAGTGCTTTTGCAATTTGTCTATTTTGGAATTTCTCCATTTTTAATTCTGGGAGAATCCACTATCCTAAATCAGAACTAAGTAATGCATATTCACCAGCTGTATATCCAAGTGCAAATAAAGCAGCTTCTACATCAGATGCTCCTTGTTGTTTTGCTTCTCCATATGAATCAGCAGTAGTAATACCTGTCATATAAGCTATTGATAAATGTTTACTTAATTCTTGACCATGTTTAAGAGTTTTATCAAGAGTAGTTTTAGCTCTTAGATAATTTATTGTACGTTCTGTATCAATTATTTTTTGAATTTCCTATGGAGTTGAATTTGGAGTAATTCCTTCTAAACTAAAACCTTGTTTAGCAGCATTAGATTGAATCCATGCTTCTCTAGCAGCAATAGCTTCTTCAGTTTCTCCTATCATTTTAGGATTTTTCCAAGAAAATAAAGCATTTCCATATTTAAATATCCAACGTTGTTCAGCTAACTATGTAAATACATCAGATATTAATTTTAAACCTGTTTCCATAGTCCAAGGATCTGCTTCTATTCCAGCTTCAGAGGAACCTTGTGTTCTATCAGATGTAGAGAATGAAAATGCTTTGTTAATTCCTTCAATTTTAGATAAGAAAGAATTATCATTTCCAGTAAAGATTTTTCCAATAGTTGGAATAAGTTGAGCCATACTAAGTCCAATTCTTGTACCTATATATGCTTCTCCAACATAAGGAACAAATACAGGAGCAATCTAAGCGACTGCTCTAGCTAAGCTTCCTGTTAAACTCTTTTCTCTATCATCTGAATCAAAGAAATCATATTTATTCCATACAGAACCGTCTGTAGTTAAAGTATCAAATCCAGAAAGTACTTCTCTTCCATAAATATCTCTATCTCCAAGTGTTTCATAATAATAGGTTCCGGTAGTTGGATCTATTTTCTTTTCACCTTTATGATAGACGATTTTGGTAGGATCGTTTGTAGGATTTCCATTTTCATCTGCATTAAAATCCCACTAAGCAAGTACTTTAGGATTTAAAAAGTTATCAAACCATGTTTCATTAGGAGAATCAGTCCATTTTCCAATTTTATAATCGAATACTGGATTAGATTCTGCAATTTCCCTAACAGACATAGTAGGATCTTCTTTTATTCCAAAATTAACAAAACTCTATTTCTATCTAAGAGGATTAGCAACTTTCTAAATTTCAAATTCAGGTTGTTCTCCACCCCTTAATTCTTTTGGAGCAAATATATCATCTCTAAAAAATGGATTTCTAGTTTGTGAAAGTCTTGTTAAATCATTATATTGATAAAGAGCTTGTTCATATGCTTTGTCAAATTTAGCTTCATCAAACTTACCATTTGTTTGGAACATTAAATTATCTTGAATAACCTAAGAATTTTTATACTTAGATTTATCCTATATCCCTGTGTTTTCTGAATTTAGCCCAACCAACTAAAAGTCTTCTGGACTAAAAGTTGGATTGGACATCAATTCAAGAAAATAATCATGTTCTTTTATCATAATTCATTGAAATTCATTCCGGGTTTATAATTAGCAATTTTAGACTAATCGTATTCTCTTTCTCTAAGTTCTAAACTAGTTGCTTGAGACATAGTAATATTCTATCCTCCACTTAAAGCAGCAGCAGTATAATTAGATTTTATAGGGACAAATACAGTTCCCTAATAAAGTGCCTATTTACCAAATCCAAGAAATCCACTCCCTAATTTGTAATTCTTATTGTTTTTCTAAATTATTTGTTCATATTGATTTCTGATATTATCATCTTCAACGATTCCTAAAATATCATTAAGTATTGCATCTTTATTAGTTAATACTGAATCGTCAGCGGTTACCTAAAAAGCAGCAAATCTATTCCAAGAATATTCGTTTAAATGCCCGTCACTTTTATATTTAGAAGGTAACCCGATTTCCTAACAAATTTGATTAACTTGCTACCAATTATTAGAAGTATCTTCAATACCTCTCTTTAATAATTCCTGATCTAATAATTGAAGTTTCTTTAACATTGTAAAGTCAGGTTTACTATTATCCTAGCCTACAGGTAAATCGACTCCTACAACATCGTTATTGTTAATCATTATTCTATTATAGCCGGTAGAATTTATTCTGGAACCTCCTAATGTAGCTTTATTCCAATCAAGAATCTAATCTAATGTAGAAGTAGTTGCTTCTTGCATTGTTATTCCATTTCCCATGTTTTCACCAGATTTCTTTTGGAACCCAGAATGGCGAGCAGTAACTGTTACAGCATAACTAGTTCCAGGATTAAACTCAATAACATCTTGATAACCTTTTCCAGATATTAAAGCTGTAGGAGCATCAAGTTTTAGTCCATCATCTCCTCCAGATTTAGAATTTCCATTACTATCCTTAGCGGCTTTACCAGTAATAGCTGAACTCTAATATTCAAAATTACTAGACGTTTTACCAGATATATAATCTGCAATTAAACGCATAGGATCTCCGTGTAAAGAAAGAATAGTTCTCATGTTATTAGGAAGTATGTTGTAAACATATTTTAATGCTGAAACAGCCTATTGATCTTGATTAGATATAGATAAAGTTTCTTTATATGTTCCATTTTCAGCTTGTGCATATGAAGCAATTGCTCCAATAGCTCTACTATCACCTTGTTGAGCCAGTTGTCTAAGATGTTCAATTCCAGTAGATATTGATTGAGCTTCTTTTTTAGTATATCCATCTTGTTGAAACTCATTAGTTCCAAGACTTCCTATATTATTTCTAATATATTCAGCAATTTTTCTTATACCTATACCATTATTTACAACTTGTAATATTTCGTTATTAAATGGAGTTCCATAAGCTCGCATATGTAATACTTGATCATTAGTTAATGCTGAATATTTATTAGAGTTCTACATATAGTCATTTACAGACATTAAAGTCATTTCTCCAGACTCATGATTCTATACTAAAAGTCTTCCGTCTTGTGATACAGCAAATTCATTTAATCCGTCATTATTAGTTACATTAGTTTTAGCCTAATCGAAAGATGCTTTGCTAAATTGCAATTCATTAATCGCTCTCATTTGTCTTAAATATAAAGATGCTATATCATCTGAATCAAGTTCTCCTCCACTAGTTTGAACAGATCTCAAAAAACTAGCCATTTGTCCATAAACAGCGTTGACATCAGTAGGTAATCCTTTTCCGACAATATCTTTAAATAAATCTTTCATTACATCAGCTACAGAATCTTCTTTTTTATTTCCAGATCCTTTGCTTGATGTAGTAGTGCTGGCACTTGTTGTATCTTCCCCACCCCCAAGTGCCAAAGGGGTGTACACCATAAAAGGGGCTTGTCCTCCATACTACATTTTTCTAGTCCCAGGATGACTTTTAAGTTTTATAGCTTTCGGAAGTGTTTTAATTCTACTATCATCAGCCTATTTAGACATTTCTCTAAAATGTCTGACAGCATCACGAGATACTTTATATAATAATTCTGCATCGTGATCAAATTTTCCACCTCTTCTTCCAAACCAAGTAGTAAACTGAGGAGGATGGTTAATATACCAATTTTTCTAATAGTTAAGTCTAGCTTCTTTTAATTTTTTAGAAGCTTCGTTTAATTTATTATAATTAGCCTAAGTTGCATTTTCAGTATATGCTTTATCGGCTTCATCATAAATTCTCTATGCTTGATTTATATCAAAATCATTTTGTGCATTCAAAGCATAATCATATTGATCTAACTAATTCTAATATGCTCTTCTTTCAGCATTTCCTTTAGCTATATTATACTATATTTCTTTTAAAGCATTATCCCAAGATGTTCCATTAGCAGCATGTCGTTGTGCTTCTAAATTATATTTAGCTGCTTTTGCTTTAGCAATCGATACTACATTTTCATTAGCTACTTGAGTGTCTCTTGCTATGTTTTGCCAAGCGTGCTGCATAGATTCATCAGAAGTTCTACGGATTTCTCTATTATCAGCTAAATCTCCTTCAGCTCTTAATTGATCTCCGACACGTTTAGCTTCCATCTAATAAGCCATTTGCCTATCAGCATCAGCTGTAAATGGTTTAGCAGCTTTAGTCTACCCTTGAGCAGCTCTAGTATAATACGCTTGTTTTGTTGCTTCATCACCGACTACTTGCCTATGAGTGTGATAACTTTGCTATAATACTGGAAATATAGCTTTTTTAGCATTATCATAAACTCTTCTGTTGGTAGCTAACGTATTCCATAATCTTCCAACTGTTAATAGTCCAGGAAGATATTTAGAAGCATTAACAAACGGATTTTTCTTAGTATCATCAAATTCTCCAGCTCCTACAGGTATTCTACCGCCCTAACTAGGATTTTGATTATTGGGATTTTGATTATTAGGATTCTAAGGATTGTTTGGAGATATTGTGTTATTTTTTGGAGAATTAGGATCATTTGGATCATCAAATAATCCCAAATCCCCATTTTCTTTCTTATATACTTTTATTTTACGACCATCAGGTCTTGTGATATAAAAAGTTCTATTCTTTTGATTTTCAGGAGTATCATCCTAAAATCTTTTTTCATATCTATCCATTCTTCTTTGCCAAGTAGAAGTTCCTTCAATGTCTTCAAGATTATCCTAATATCCAATGTTATATAATGGATGATTAGTACCTTGTTGACTTCTACTTCCAAACATATTTCTAAAAATTTGATTTGTTTCAGTATAGCCAGTCCTATTATATGTTTGAGGAGCTTCTCTAGCAGATCGAATTTTTTGTGCTTGTGCATTATATGTATTTACAAAATCCTAATCAGATATTGTATTTAAGTTGATATTATTCTTTGTTGCCCAATTTATAATATCAGCTTCTCGTGACGAATACTAATCTGGACTAGTATATAAATAATTATTATATGTACTTCTTTGCAAATCATCAGTTGTGTGATGGGAGGAACTTACTTGATTATAATTAGCATGAGCCTAGTTCTATTTTAGCGGATCTCCTGCTAAAACCTAAGCATTTGGATAGATTCCTTTATACCACTCATAATAAGTTGGGTTTTGAGCAATCCAATCCGCTAAATTAAAAGTTCCTCCACTTTGATATTTTTGTATATTTCTAGGTCTTATATTCATTTCTAATTCTTTAAAAAGTTAGATATTGTTGTATCTAGATTAATATTTCCACCTTGTTTTAAGAATCCAGCAGCCTTTAATTTTCTCAATTCCTATATTGTTTTTTCAAATTCTGCTGTATTTTTCTTAACTTTTTCCTGTTTTATTGCCTATAACACAGTTTCTTTAATTCTTTGTCTAACTGCACGCTTTCCAGAATCCTTTGTATGTGGACCAAATCCATTAATATTTGTTTTTTCTCCATTAATAACTAATATACCATCAGAGCCTACTTCAATATTAATATTTTTATTTCCTATTTTTACACTAGATTTTAATTTATCTGTGCCTACATCGTGTTTAGACCATTCATAGTTCCTTCCCTCATTTTTTCTAGTGTTTAAAATATTTTTATATTCTTGTCTCCAAGATTTTATATTTTCTTTTAATTCTTTTGCTTCTTTTTCAGATAATGGAGTTTCTCGTTTTGTTACTCTAGTGTTAGCTTTTTCAACAGTTTTACTGGTCTCCGATACCTGGGAAGTTGAAGTACTTCCCTGAGTAGATTTTTTACCAAACTCATCCCATTCAGATTTCCTAATATCATTCCATAACGATTTAAACCAACCTTTTTCTTGTGGAACAGATTCATATCCTCCAGTATGTCTAAATATCCAATCCTATTCAGCCAATCCTTTTCTCGCTAGCCAACCATGATTTTTATTGAATTCAGACATTGCTCTTAATGTTGTAACTCTGTTTCCAGAAGTATTAGATGTCGAAGTAGTAGATGAAATAGGACTCTTCTTAAACTTTCCATATCCTTGTACTTCAGCTTTAGATAAATCGATTTTCTATTCTTTTGCTGCTTTCTATACCTCAACGTCTTCTCTAAGTACTTTAGTTCTAGTTTCTCTGTCGCTCTTTCCAAATTTCTCTTTTAATTGCTTAATCTTGGATTCTGGAACTTTAATTTCTCCTTCGGATGTTTTTATAACACCTTCTTTAGTAGATTTTGAAGTAGTCCCTCCAGTTCTACGTAAAGCTTCTGCTCGTTTAGACATTTGTCTACCTCTTCCGTAACCAATAGCTGCTGTTAATACTGCTCCAATAGCTCTCCAATCTTGAATTGTTAAATCTTCTCCCTTTACTACTTTATTATATGCAGCTTTTGCAGCTTGTGGAACATTTGCTCCAGCCATTACTATACCTAATGGAACTATTGCTTTTTTAAGATTGTTGATAGCTCTTGCTCCTAATGCGGCATCCCCTAAAACTGGAATTGATCCAAGTATTGATAATCCGTAGTCAGCTGCTTGCCACCATTTGTCAGATGTAGATGGACCTCCTGGCTACTATCTCATCGCGTGATGTCTTAGTCCAGACCCTGTTAATGCTAGTCCAGTGGAAGAAATCATTTCTGGATCTACTATAGAAGCAATATCAAATCCAATAGAAGCTAACTCTTCCCATTCAGCGGAAGTTAAACCATCTTTATGAGAAGCTAAATATTTTTTTCTTTTTTCAGCACTTATATTTTTAGTTTGGGCTTCCAAAACTTTACTACTTTGACTATGTATCCACTCGTTTGGGTCTTTAGAAGGATTTTCATCAGTCTAAGTTGGACTTAATAATGTTTTTGTATAATTATCATAAATTAAACCATCTACTCCAGCAATTTTAGAAAATCTGGATTTTGGAGCACCTTTAAAAGACTGTATTCTTTTTAATATGTTATATTCTTCATCTGAAATCTAAACTTTTGGTATTCCACTTCTATATGCACTATGAACAAATTTTCGCTATCCGCTGTTTAACTAGTCCATTTTGCTAGCATATTCGTTTAATACATCAATCAAATTTCTATCCCCCAACTAATTAGCAAACTCAGTATCATTCCAAGTAGGATTTAAATATTTATGTATTAAAGTTTTGCTCCAAGGACTATTTTTTATAGCCTGATTTAATTGCTAAGCTTTATTTATTTTCTTTTTTTCTTCAGCTTTAGCTTTCTATTCTAATAAAGAGTTTTGATACTAAGTATATTGTCTCCAAGTTAAAGGGTTTCCTTCAGAGTCTTGATAACCACTATTTTCCCCTAATCCATCATCAAAATATTTTCTATAATTTAATCCAAGAGCATTTAAAGAATCAATAATATTCTAATCCACTTCAGTTTTGCCTTCTAGTGCTGCAACAGCTTGATTAATTTTGGATTTTACATCGTCAGCATTAGTGAACGCTCCTCCTTCAAAATCGTAATCATTATCATTAATAGAATTTCCATATTCTATTAAATAGTTTTTAAGTCTACCAATTCTATTAGCTACTCCTCGTTTTCCAGTAGTTGTATCTCTTTCATCTAATACATTCCAATCGGTTGCAATATCAATGTCATTTCTTCCTCCAAACTTATTATTAGAAATCCAATTTTCAAAAACAGATTGCCCGTTATATTTAATTTTAGGCTTATTGCTTGAAGCCTACTCTTTATTTCGAGGTGTAACACTCTACATTTGACTAAGAATATAATTTGCGGCAGTTCCTAACATTTCCTAGTCTTGATTAGACAAAGAGCTTGAATCAAGAGGATTAGTTGTAGTTAATTCCCATTGTCCAGATTCATTAGTAGCTCCTGTCACCCCAGTTTGCATAATTGCATTATATGCATTCAAGAAACTATTTTTTCTTTTAGCACTCCAAGGTTTTGAGTTTACATAATTATTTATATTGTTTGCCGCATTAGTTAAGAAAGGGGATTGATCTATCTAATCCCCACCTAAATCCATCCAAACTTCGTTGTCTTCCATTTTAATATTATTTAAAATTAAAAGAGGGGCACGTTTTGTGCCGTGTCCCTCTATCTAAAATTACTTTTTAATACGTCTGCTTAACTTTCCTCCCATTTTATAGACAGGTGCTTCTTCAGGAACTTCTTGTGGTGCTCCACCTTGAGCCAGTTGAATTAATGCTTGACATACTGCCATAGCAGCTTGACAGTCTTGTGCTTGTAAAGCTTGAGCAGCTACTTCAAGCAACTATTGCATAGGATCTCCACCTTGAGCAGGTGCTTCTTCCACAGGAACTTCTTCTACAGGAGTTTTTTCTGGCATTGGACCACCTTCCTAAAATTTAGGAACGTACTTTGTTTCGTCGTAATTTCTAAAATTTAAATTCATATTAATAATATTATTAAAAGCTGTTATTAAGTCGAGCAGAAACACAGCAAAATTTCTAAATCAATTAATTACTTTGATTTTTGCTCTGTTTATCTAATAGTTTTTAACCATTTAAGTAAATTTATAATTTTTTTATAAAAAATCAAAAACTTTATTTTCTATCTCCTTTAGTAAATATTCCGCTTAACGTATCAACTCCAAGTAAAGATGCACTAGTAATAAGTACATAATCCCCGAATTCTGGAATTTCTTTACCTAACCAAAAACCTAATGTAAATATAACTAAACATAGCATCCATCCAGAAATTCCAGCAATTCTCTTACTTGAAAGTCCTCCACTGTTAGCAAGGAACATAGTAATCCAAGAAATCTTCTTTTTATCAGACATTTTACTTCAATAAAGATTTTGCAAAATTTCTTCTTTTCTATCTAGATAAATCTGGATCAGCGGGTCTTTCAAATCTTTCTAAGAATATATCAGTTGCATTATCAACAGATTTTGCAAATTTTAACTAATTTAATACTCCAACATAATCAGTATTTAATTCATTCCATAAAAATTCTAATTGAGTATCAAAGTCTTTCCAATCTGTTTTTCTTTTTTTAGCAAATTCTTTTAAATTATCTGCTCTTTGTTTATGCCACTATGCCATTCCAATAGAAGTTCCATTATCTCCAATAGCTCCAGTATTTAATGAGGATTCTCCGTGTAAATTTCCCACTATTCCTGCAGCAGCTTGAGGGCTTAATCCTTTATTTATGAAAAATTCCATTGCCTTTTTAGGATTTCCTTTAACACCTTCATTCATAGAATAAGTAATATTCTAATCAGAATCTTCTGAATCATAATTCATTGACATTGTAGGACTCAGTTCAATGGGAGTAGGATTCTTTTTAACAATCGGAATGCCAGAAGAAGATATTCCTGTAGCCCAATCAGAAATATTTAGAGGAGAATCATATAAATCATAATTTAACTCAGGAGGCTAAATAGATTCATATGTCATAAAAGGTGCTTTATCCATATTTAATTAGTTTTAGGTTGTTTTACATATTCTGGCTCACGACTATCTTGTCCTTTAAAAACTTTAAATAAATATTTTCCAAGAGCTTTATAGTCTTTATCTTCTTTACTATTATATGCTTTTAAAGATTTTCTTATAAGAACTTTACTTTCTTTTCTTGAAATAATTCTTTCTCCTCCTTCAAGTTTCATTTGTGCTTCACCGTCTGGACCTAGTACTTTCATTACATATTTATGAGTTTCTTCATCATCAAAATCAAGCTCATCACCCTCTTTAATTTCAGGACCTTCATTAATTTCAAGTACATATGTAACTTGTTTAAATGGAATAGGTGTTTCATCATTAGGTTTACCATGATGAATTTGTATAACTTTCATATCATCATCTAAACCAAGTAATTGAAGAGGAAAAGGAACGTTTTTCATATGATACCAACAATCTTCGGGAGAAGAATTTACAAATAACATTCCTTTATCAGAATCTAATTCTTTAAAATGTTGAAATCCTCTTTCTTTCTATTCTTTAGATTTAGCTATATAAATATCGTATTCTTCCCCATTAATATTAATTTTTCCAAAATTACTTTGATTACCTACTGTTATATTCATTTACTAGCCTCCTTTTCTATTAATCCCACTCTATCATCTGTATTTTCAATCAATTCTTTAGCTAATCTTTTTCCTGCTTTTATTGCTAATTCATCTTTTTCTTTTTCTGATATATTTTCAGAATAAAACCTTTTATAAAGATCTTCAAATTTATCAGTATTCTCTTTATTAAGGATCAATTCTTCTCTCTCAATTTCAGCAGTTTGATTACCCTAATTATCAATTACAGGAATTCCTTTATTTGTAAAATCTTCTCCGGCTCCTTCCATATGATTTTTATGAGCATGTAATGCACCTTCTGGAATAACATTCATTTGCCCACCTTGTTTAAAAGCCTTAAGATTTCTTCTAACATATTTCCAAGCGGAACCGTCTTCTGGTTTTACTAATTTATACTCTTTAGAAAACTCAAATCCTTCAGGAGAATTGTACCAATCAATTTCTTTCTAAATTGTGGGATGATTAGGTTGTTTCATAAATTCATATTCATCAGTATCTTTATTATAAGCTACTGTATAAGCATGATAATAACCATCATCTGCTTTTGTAAACATTTTCTTATTAAGAGCTTCAAACCAAGTTTTAGGTTTTCCGTTTAATTCCCAGTATCTTTTCATATTATAATCAGAAGTTGGAGTTCTTAAGTTTTCAGGAAGTCCTGATAAAAATAATTCATATTCTCCAAATTGTCCTCCTGTCTAAAATTTATTTATTTCTGGACTCAGTTGATGTTTACTATATTTCCAGCAATTCTATTCTTCATCAAAAGTACGAACATATCCGCCTTGCTTTAATTCTTTAACAAACGGAATTACATCGTTATCCCAAACATGAATATCTTTATTTACAATGTCGTTGTCTTTACCTTTATTAAGGTATTCATAACTATCGGTTTCTTCATTATATCCAATTGAAGGCATTACTAATTTATTTCTATCAACATCAATTAATCCTTCATACCAGGCTTCCTAAACATTTTTAGGCTTACCATAAGCTTCCCATGCCGCCTTTAATCTATAATTATCAGAATTCTTGTAATAATCTAACTCAGTTGGCATTGTTTTTACAAATAAATCAAAAGGATCTCCAACAGTTTCCTTTTTAGAGATTCCTTTAGATTTATCAATTATATTTCTTAGTCTAGCTCTATTCATATTGCTGCATTTGATAAAATTCTCATTCCAGAACTGTTTAATGCAGCTCTAGATAATAATCTCATTCCATTATTTTGATAATCTCCTGTAGTTGCAAACGATAATAATTTCATTCCGTTTTTACCTCTAGCTAAAGGTTGCTAATTACCTTGAATCATCTGCTAATATCTTTGTGTATTAATTGAAGCCATATTACTAGATCTTATATTTTGATATTCATTTTGATCTGTCATATCTAATATAGTATCCCAAGCATTATTAGCTCTAGTTAATCTATTCTGTGCTCTACGATAAGCTTTTCTACTAAAAGTTCCATATGTTTTTCCCGCTTCTTGTCTAGCTTTTTGAAACACGTTTCCTAAATCACCAAATGCGTTTTGCATAAAAGAATCAGTTCTTTCAGTATTCTACCAAGATTGATTATCAAATGTTCTTGTATCTCTTGCTCCTGCCATATTTATCCAGTTTCCAATAAACCCTAAAGGATTTAAAGGAGAAGCTAAAATTGAATCTTGAATAGTCATTCCGCTAGTACTACCGAAAGCATTCATTAATCCTTTATTAACAGCCATTGCTCCAGATATTAATGTTCCTACACCAGGAATAAATCCTACAGCAGACTAAGCTAAGTCATAAGCTGTGTCTAATCCCTAAGTAACTTTACCATATTTTCCTTCATAGGCTTTAGATTTACCAAAAGCTGCTTCTAATGCAGAGCCTGCAACTTGTCCAGCCATACCTCCAATATTCATTTTTGCAAATTTTGCAGCTTGTCCAACTTTTGATAAATTTGCTAAATTCTAAAAAGCAGATTTACCTTTTAACAAGTTACCAACTGCACTTCCTCCGACACTACCTATTGTTGAAGATATACCTTGACCTAAAAACCTACCTCCAGCAGAATTACCTAAAGCTTTAGTAATACCTTGTCCGATATAATTACCTGCTAATCCAACAGCTGCTCCAGACAATGAAGCTCCTACATCTTGTCCTAAACCTAATCCTAACGAATTTCCCTTAATTAAATTATTACCTAATCCACTGAATGTAGTACCTACAGCATTTCCAACAAGTCCTCCGATCTATTGCCCTGCTTCACTATCACCAAATAATTGAGGTACAAATGTACTAACTGTATTTCCTAAAGTATTCATAGCAGTACCTCCAACCTACTAAAAGGCTGAAGGTTGCTATGTTATTTGTGGTGGTGTAAAGTTACTTTGTAAAGACCAAGTACTTGTAGGAGAAGATAAATTAGATAAATTTGAATTAGGATTATAAAATGAAAATCCTGAACTAGGAGCACTAATACTTAAACTACTTACTGGTGAACCATTATAATTAGGCATAACTTAAATTATATAATGTTATAAGAGCTTGAATTATAGCTAATTCTTTTCCGCTATATCTTACTCTAATCTTAATCCATTTATCTCTTATTCTAGTTTCTTTTCTAGAACTCCATCCATCATAGAAAACCTATCCTTGTCCATTATAAGAAGCTATTGAGCCTTTAATTATAGGAGGAACTGAATCCTACCAATCAGAGTCGGTTTCATTTTTCTATATGTATTTAATTGTTGGAATTTGGATATTCCATTTTCCTTCTTTATAATAAGAATTTCCTCTCAATGTTCCAACTCTATCAACTGGACTATTTTTAACATGTGTAATTACGTTGAATTGATTTAAATCTCTGTTCCAGCTAATTTCTGATCCTGAAAGATTTTCATAATCCATATTATTTAAATGTGTTAACTAATAATTATGATAAATGTCGTTATATGTATCAATTCTATCATAGTATAATGGGAACAGTGTAGATTTTTTATTCATTTGTAATTCACTATAAGATTGATAATCTTTATTATAATAAGTATAATCATAATTTACTTTATCCTCGATTGTTTTCTGTATATAGTCTTTCATCGGATTAAAGTTATACTTAGGTTTTTTTACATCTTCAAACTTTCTATTATAAAGAATATCTGATCCTTCTTGTTGTTTCCACTCTTTAGTTCGTTCCTATCTATAATACATATTTCTTTTATCCTTAGACCAGTCATAGTTATCACCTTCTATTTCAAAATGAAAAGATTCTGGAACAGCTTTATTACCTATGATTAATAGATTATTAAATATTTTCTGTTGTGCTACATTATCATTTACTACAAATTCAAATTCAAACGGATGTTGTTCTCCATACCAATAACAAGGATAAATATTTTCCTTAATATCAACAATTCCGCTTCTTCCGTGGATATAGAAATCTGTAGTTAATTTTTTATCTTCATCACCATTAATAATCCATCTTGCAGAAACTGCAATTGTTTCTGGAAGAAAATATTTAGATTCAGAAATAACTTTATAAAATTTATCTTCAATATAATCATTCTTTATTATAGGTTTAACAACTAATAATAAAACTTGTTGATTCTAAAGTCTTTCTTCAAACTCAAACCTTTTCTCATCATTAACAGATAATTTATTATCATTGTTTATATCATCAAACAACTCGTAATTTTTCCAATGATCTTTTTCAAATTCAAAAGTAACCTTATCTGTAATGTCTCCAAATGTCGGATGAACATAACGCAATCTTAATGAAGAATATCCAGCTTCTATTCCGTTTATTTCATCGTCTTTGGTATTAGCGTCGAATATCGGAGGATCTAAAAGAACTCCAGAATTTTCAGGTATATTATAATTAGATTTACTTAATAAAGCTAATTTTTTAGATGTATTTCTATCAAATGAAAAATATTGAGTGTCTATATTTTCAGAATAACTTGGAATCCAACTATAAAATGTTGTGAATCCACTATTCTGGTTTCCACTATACATTAGTTCGTTGAAGCACAAGTTCCAAACTTTTTCTTCATCTTGGTAAATATCATCGTAGAAAGTAAACATTACATCTTTTTTGTTGTTATTGTAATGTGTTTTTACATTTTTTATCCCAATAAATGGTTCAAGTTCTCGTTCTCCTAAAGATATATTATCAACTAAAAATTTATTTACTCTAAAATCAGAAATTACTTCAACTTGCTATCCTTTAACTCTCCAAATCTTTTTATTCACAGTGTCAACACCATAAACATAACCCATTTCTGTTTTAATTACACTTTCTGCCCATTGACTTCCTAAAGTGTCAGAAATTATTGTTAATTCTTCAGGAAGAACATTTCCTGTATTTATAAATACAGGCTCTCCTTCAGACTGCTAAAGAATCCTTTCGTTAATTACAGCAAGACCTATTGCGTGTTCAAATACAACTAATAAATATCCTTCAAATCCAATTAACTTAGTAATTCCTCCGTATTCTGCCGAATAGTCTCTAAAGTAAGTAGAAAGAGAATATCTATAATTATTTTTAAACGAATCTTGAATAGCTATTGCCGAATACTATATTCTATTAGAAAATACATTTTTAAGATAATTTATATCTTGTAAAGTAAAATAACATTTATACCCTAAAGTAGCTCTATATGCATCATTATATAAATAAGAATCAGGTAATTTATTTTCTCCTCTATACATTAAATGAGATTTAGGATAAAAACTTCTAGGTGCTCCCATTAAAGCTTCTTCAGAAACAAAGGAATGATCTTCAGAACGTAAAGCATAGTTCATTGAACTTCTAACTTTAAATGTAATCCATTGACCCATTTGAATTGCGTTCACGTCAGATCTACTAATATCATCCCATTTTGTCTAGTCCGAAACAGTATAATTATTTTTCCAAGTTTCTGGATCTATAATTACATCATTATTCGGTAGTGAAGGATCATTAAAGTTTCTATTAAGTCTATAAGTAAAAGTATTTATATAACAGTCTCCTCTCCAACAAACTAGTTCTTTATCAGAAGAACCAGAAAGCTAAGAAAAGTTTAGTCTATCACTTATAGCATAAAATGGTTCAGAAGAATCCATTCTAGTCTAATATTCTTGTTTTTCACTATTATATAAATCAGAATAAATATTATACAAACAGTTTGTTTCTAATTTTTTACTACTATATACTGCTAAATAAGGAGAATATATACCTCTCACTAGATTAGTAGCTTTATCTACTTCATCTGTAACTAATTCGTTGTTTTTAGTTTTCTTTCCTGCGTCATATGTAGTAGTATCAATTTCAACAGCTCTAAATCTATAAACCTCTTCTGCTTTTCCTATTTCTGTTCTAAATATATTGTCTTTAATCGCTACTGTTGGAACAGCTTCCGTAACAGAAACAATCTAAACTTGAGTCTTAACATCAGAATTTTTTAATTCTACATTATCCTTAACAAAATAATTTCTTCCTCCTTCATTCTATAAATCAGAACTCTCTTTTTTTGAAATTTGTTCTAATCTAAATTTACTTCCATTGAATATTTGATTATAATAAGGTTGGTTTAATAGGAAATCAGGACAAATTGCGGCATACGCTGTTTCACTAACTGGACTTTCTCCAGAATTTTTCTTAAATGTATATCGTCTTAAAGCATATGAATTTACTATTTCTCTATCCTACTGTGATAAAAAACATTCTGTGTAATAATCCTCACCTTTTTGAATAACAGGAGCTTCTAATATTTTATCCATAGGCATTAAATAGCACTATGCTAGTATATTAGGAATACATTTTTGTCTTACAAAAAATAAACCTCTTATTCCAAGTTCAGTCTTTAAGTATTTTATTACTTCTTCAGGAATTTTAAAGTTAATACCTAAAATAGTATCGTTATCTGTAACTTTATAATTTAATTTACAAACACCTCTTGCGTTTAGATCTAATGATGAATTATAAAAAAAATCAGATTTATTTTTAATCCATCCATAATCATCAACAGTTATATATTTTCTAGATGTAGCAATAACTTCATCACCTTGTGAAATTTCATTATATATAGTACTGGGTGTATACTCTAACTGGTCATTATCTTTAGTTAATTCTAATCCTAAAGTATTATATACATTTGATAATGTTCCATTCTAGTATATAAATACAACTCCAAATCTATAATATTCTTGGTCAAAATATCCAGTTTTATTATATATATTTAATGTAGAATAATATCCAGATCCGTTGTTTGTTTCATAATCATTACTAACATTTTCTAATTTGTCATTACTTATACTTGGAATAATTCTTAAAGCTAAATCCGATAATTCTCGGTAGTTATCCATATTTTTAACAATATTTCCAAAGAACAACATATTTTTACATTGTGCGGAGGTAAGTATGCTTTTTGGATTAAATCTTGTAATATTTAATATGTTTGCATCCATATCTTCAGCTTCTTCATTTCCAGTAATTTGTAAATACATTATTCCTGAATTAATAGGATATTTTCTATATATTTTTTTACATTCAAATACTCTATTCTACTAGTAATCAGCAAAGTATCTAACATAATATACTTTTAAATAGTTATACGAGCTATCAAGATTAGATATTTTAATTTTTATACCTTTATCACTAATTTGATTTTTTATTCCTCCGTCTATAGAATCAGGATTTCCATCAGACCCTAAAAACACAGGAATTAAACCAGATTCCGCAATATAATCACTCTCATTATCATCGGCATCACAATATGTTAAATAAAAACAATATTGTCCTACGGGTAATATACCTTTAATAAAACCCTAATATTTTATAGTAGGATTTGATTCATACTAAAAGTATAAAGATGTATCTTTATCGAAAGATTCAGAACTATATATATTAGTATCATTCTCTCCAATTCTATCTACAATTTCGTAAGTATTTTTTTCTCTTGTAGAAAATCTAGAATTAATTAACCTAGGAATATTTTTATCATCATTCAATATAAGATTAACAGAACCATCATAAGAAGGCTATATTTGTATATCGACAGGATGATGTAAATCAAATTTTAATTGATTTGTATCTAAGTCTAAAAGAGATCCTGCTTTTGCAAATAGTTTATCACTATTTTTGTCTATTGATATAACATTTTTAGCAGGAATATAGTTTCCTCTTTTATCAATCCACAATGGAATATCATTTTTAATATCTTTAACATTTTTAGTTAATAATTCTCCATTTAGTCTATTTATAGCTTGGCCGTCAGGAATATAATATCCTTCTTTTTCATATATATCTACAGATGTTTGATAATTATGAAATGGATTGTATTCCCAAGCCATATTACCACTATTAGGTAATGAATAAATATATGATTTTACTGTAGTTTCCATTAAAGATTTTGATCTATAGATTGTGAAAAAAAGTCATTATAAGGAACTATTGGAACATTATCAAAAACTAAAGACGTTGTATCAGATGAATTTCTTCCAATTTTTAATGTATAAAAATCGGTTTTTTCAAGTGATTTATAATTACACTAATTAAGTACTGGATAATATGTATTATCTCCATTGTTTTTTAAACTAATTCCAATTGTAGCTGGATTATTTAAATCATCAATACGATAAATGTTCTTTACATTTAATAAATGATCTTTGCCCGAATTATCTTTATATATACCAAGGTCAGTATCTAATTCATAATCTAAATTATTTATTCTACCTTGAAATTCTTCCGAAGAATGTACCTTAGTAGAAACTTGTTTTGATAAAGTGTTATTAGTAGTATCTAACTTAAAAATATATTTAGATTCATTTTTATTACAGTAAATTTTAGTATTTATTCCAGATAAATTAAAAGGTTCATTTTTTACTAAAGGAAATAAAACTCCGTTAATTTTAATTAATGGGATTTTATCTGATGAACTATCAATTACATAATATTTTTTATTCTCGTAGTTTAATTCAATAAAATTAATATATTCTATTTTTAATTTCTCATCATCAACTTCAATTGATCGAGAATCTAACGTGAGTTTAAATTCTTGAGTAAAACCGTTTACTCCCTCTACCTCCCGAGTTTTTGGATTAAATTTAATATCGCGTATAAGTCCTGTAATTATAGGACTAATCTAATATGAACCTTTATTATTAATTGTTACTTCACTATCTCCGAAACAAAAATCTATTATTTCATTAGAAAGTTGGTAAATAGTAATACGTGATGAATAGTCATTTATTTTTCCGAAACCAGGTTGGTGAATTGTTTTTCCTGCCATATAGTATTATTTATATACAAAGTTAAAAGTTCTAATAATATCTGATTTATATCTTTCATTTGCTTTTGATATTGATTCTGCTTTAAATAAATTTGTATTATCGATATTAACCCCGTTTCTATCAAAACAAGCTATATATTCATTAGATTTTGGAAAATATTCAGCGATTTTATCTAAATCACTTGAATAATCATGATATTGAGTATGATTTTTACCAGTCATATTGTTGCTATATTTAAAAACATGCTTGTCAGACAAGTCTTTAATATTATATAAACTCCATGTAAGTTCATTATTTATCATAGTTTTTACCCAAATTAAATTTCTTCCTACATGATTTGGTAAATTGCTTACAGTTACTGAAACTCCTTGTAAAACAAAAGGATAAGTTTTATTTAACGTCTTATTAAACGCTCCGTTAATCTAATTAATTATATCTCCATAAAGAAATGAATGTTCATAATCTCCATTACTTCGATGTTCTATAGCTTTAGATTGATTAGTGGCATAAGTAGCTCCAACACAATAACCGTCTCCGATAAATTTTTCTATCGCGTTCGGTCCAAAAAATAACCCGTGATGAGTATCACCTGCGACATATTTATTCTAAGAAACATAAATTTTATGATACGTATCACCTTTTCCTTTATTACGATTAACAACATTTATAGCAACTTGAGGTTTAAATTCAGATGTTTCATTAGAATTACGTTCAATATAATCATGAAATGTTTCAAATCTTCCTTTAAGAAAATTAGTGTTCAGGGTTTTAGGATTTGCTATAAGCCAATCTCTTGTATTAACTTGATCATGATAATTTACAGTAAATGTATTTTTATAAAAATTGTTTTCTATACTTTCTTTATTATTATTACCAAATATAATTAATGATGGATCAGAATTATTATTAATTAATATCCAATCATTATTATTAAACGGATTATATTTATTATTATAGTCATATTTAATGTTTTCACAAAATATGTTTGGACTATTGATAACTTTAATATAGCTTGGATAGTTATCTTTATTCCAAGTTAATGATATGTTAAAATTTATTTTAGTATCAAATAATGTTTGGTTTCCCCACACAATAAATTTTTTTCCATCATTCTATTTTAAATTTTCAGAATTTACTACTAATGATCCAAGTTCTAATGGTTCCTTTTTTTCTGTTTCTTTTATATTTGGAGTTGAAGATATTAAATGTGGAGAAATTGTAGTAAGATTCTCATAAATAGATTCTTCTGTTCCTTTTTCAGGATTACAAAAATCAGTTATAAAAGATTCTGAATTTTGAGAATATGAATTATTAAATAATTCTGTTGTTAGTAACCATCTATAATCATATTCCCGAGTAATTTGTCCGTCATAATAACTATTCCACGAAATAATTACTTGATAAAGATTTTGCTTTTCTATCGAGTTTTTAACTCCTGATAGTTCTTCTAAATTATTCCAATCTATTACTACATCCTATAAGCCATTATATCCTATTTCGCTATCAACTTTATACGAACCCACAGCTTCAACTCCGGATATTGTATCAGAAGAAATAACAACATCAGAAGTTCCTAAAACTCTATAAAAATTAAAAGTTAGGTCTTTAAATTCCTATCCCTCTCTAGGATAAGCTTCAAATCCAAAAGTAATAGCGGTTTTTTCATTCTAAAGATCATTATAAAAATGCCAAGCCGTCATTTCCATTTTTCCTGAAGCTAATTTAGATAAATCAATAGAACCAACTCTTTTTAAATCAGAAACTTCTACATAAGAATAATTACCATCACAATCAGTAGGAAATTTAAATGTTGGAACAACCGAATATTCTAAAATAGAATTCGTTGAATTGTCTCTAGGTAATATATATGTTTTACTTATAGTTACATTATAATTTTCTCCGTCATATGATACTGTATACTAATTTTTATCATCAAGCTAGGGTATTTCCTATTCTTGATTATTAATATCTTTAAAGTTTATATTAAAATAAAGTTTATCACTTTCTATAGAACCTGTATAATAACTAGAATACTAAGAATCTCCGAGATTAGCTGACTCATCAATTCCGTCAGGACAATTATAAGTTAGTTTAGCAGAAATTTTCATTTCATATCCAGATAATTGTTCAGTTTTAATCTCTCCAGTTCCATCTTGAATAATTTCATTTAAATCATTTTTAAAATAAACATCTATGTTCTAACCTGGATCAGATGTTAAAGTATAACAATATTCCTTGTTATTATTTCTCCAAACATAATATATATTATCGTTATAACGAAACATTTGTTCCATGAAAACATATTCGATGTCGTTATAATTTAGTAAAGTACCATTATTAATTGGATAACCACTAATAGAATAATCAAAATCTAAAGGAGCATTAACTTCAGCTTTTAAATATAAAGGTCCGACAAGTTTATAACTATATGTATTTAAAGGGAATTCATCTAAGTTTTTTAATTTTGCTAAAGCAGCATCATCTTTCGGAAGATTATTTATATCTATAGTTGATGCTATAAAATATCCTTTATTAAATTTATATAATTCTGAATCACTATCTTTAAAAGATATAGGTTTACCCTTTTCATCAAATCTCATCAGACTTTTAGTAATGTCTACAAACTCATTTCTAGAATTTAATATACCTACAGATAACGTAAAATAATTATTTTTAGGAGATTTAACTTTGTCTTTAACAATATCAATATTTTCCCAATTAGAGATATAATTTTTAAAATCGCAGCCACTACCATCAAAATATAATATAAATTTATCTCCTGCTCTTAATACTTTATCCCCTTTAATTGGAATTAAAACACTTCTTGTTTTTAATTCAGTTTCATTTAAAAAACTTTCACCTGGATTAAAGCAGGCTCCGCCTCCCTCACTCTTTTCAAAGAATCTTCTTTGTGGTGAAGGAAAACTTCCGATTTGACTTCTATCAGTTAATGGGTTATAAGATGCAACATAGATAACACCACCATACTCTTTCATACCTACAGGTACATATCCCTTTGGTAAGTATGCATTTTGTACTTTAGCGTTACCCATATCGTTCTAAAGGACTATTTCATTACCATTCATTGTAACAAAGGTTGCATTAAGAGCGTCTGTTAGTGTATCTTGCCCTTGCTACATAGGATGTGTATCCATTTGAAGACCTGATGTAAATGTATTCTATGTTTGTTCCATTATTCTATATATTTATATTTATTTTCGGACACTATTATTTCGTCCATTGTCATATAATCTCTTTGTATAATAAATTCAGCATCTTTGGTTTTTAAACTTTTGTAAAATTTAGTGTATTTATTAGAATCTATATCTTTAATTCTAAAAATATAACTACCTTCAAGTTCTCGAAGTTTACATTCATCTAATAATTTATACATTTTTACATTTTCAAAGGTGTAATATTTTCTTCTTCCACCTTGTTGTTTTAGATATTCTTTATACTATTTTTCAGTTCTCGTAAAATAATAATATCCATCCCAATTTTCTTTTTTTCTAGCAAACATAAATCTAATTCTTCTTGCTAGTTTATAACGATATGTTATATAATTTTTTAATGAATTTTTAGTTAATTTTCCAATAAAAAATATTAAATCAGGACTTTTAATTAATGTATCATTACCATAATTATTATACAAATATATCATTTTCCAACAATAACTTAAAATTCTTTTTATGTCAGATTCGCTTACTTCTGGAAACTTTTCATGAACATTTTCAATATAATCATTAATACGAGTTATTTTCATTAGCAATATTGTTTACCGTTATTAGTATTTTCAGTAATCTAGTCTTTAAAAAATTTATTTAAGTAAATAGGCTTCTTTTTTCTAACACTATATTTGTCATATTTACTTTTAATATATAAATAAGGCTAATATCCAGTAAATAAAGATTCTAAAAAATCAATATCTTTGAACTTTCCGTTTTGTTTAACTCTTTCAAAATCAGAGTCCTTAAAAGGTTCCATGTGAATTTCAGCATAATTTGTACCTGAAGATGGAAGCTAAAAAGAAACATTATTATCAATAATGTCTTGTATTATTTCCTTAATTGATTCTTTAAATATTTTTTTAATTATTCTTTTTTTCTATAGTTTAGTTCCCTTAATCGAATCTAATTTCTCATAAGGGAACTTAACTAATATATCATTTAAAGAACAAGCATAACCTGTAGCATAATTCATGGTACTGGTTTTAACGATTTTCCAAATACTTTCCTATTCCAGGAATTTTTAGCATCTAATATTTCATCCATATCGTTTTGGTTTAAGTAAGTTACCCTTGCTTGATCACACTATTTTAACCAATTAACGTACAAAGTATTCGAAATCTAAATAAGATTTGCGTTATTTGTAATTAATCCTTCTTTGTATTTTTCACTATAAGCGATAAACGTTGCAATTGCACGAGCTTCTTCATCAGAAATCTCGGGTAAACCGTCATCATCAAATAAAACACCTCTATATAGAACATGAACTGTTCCATAATCGTGTGCAAAATATAATTTATCTCCAACCTATTCGTATTTTAAAAACTTTCCAGATTGATAAAGAGGCCCGTTATAAAATTTATAAAGTTCATTTCGATTTTCAACAAAAGCTGAGGCTGGATTGCCCCAATTTGTTTTATCTGTAGTTCTTTCCCAATCTTCATAAGATGTTGTTACAGCTTCAACCTCTCCTCCGTTTGTATAAGCATTACATGGTAATGTTATCGAATTGTTATCACAGGGATCTATTTTTGCACAAAATCTATATAACTTTATATTTTTATTTCCAATCAATCCCCAAGCAACTAAACCAAGTTCTTCAAAATCTTCGTCTTCCATTTCAATACCATAAAGCATTGAAAGTAATATTTGTGCGTAGTGAAAATTATTTTGAGTCATTATCCAGCAGCATATTCTTGGTTATTTGGTAAATTAGCTGGAGCAAAACTTCTATAATACTGGATTTTCTTTCTTGTAACTCTATCTTTAATTATAGAATTTAAAAAAGTAAAATTATCATTAGCCATGCTTTCTCCACCTGATTCTAATCTATTATGATCATAATTACAACAGTCCATCCCTTCTAATTGTCGAGGATCTTTAAAAATTGCTGTAACAGAAACCTACTTTATAAGAGGAGCATTAAATATAAAACAATCTAACATTCCATCTGCATTAGGAGTTATATCAACAAAAACCCAAGGTTTGTTTTTTCCTCTTTTTCTATACTTACGATATGTATTAATTTTATCAATAGGGGTTGTATAAACCAAAAAAGAATGTTGTCTATCTACAGAGCCAATATATTTTATCGCTTTACTAGCCCCCCAATCCAATAAAATTTGAGGAATTTGAAACCAAGCTTCAGGAGTTCCACAAACAGATTCAGAACATTTACACCTTGCTAGATTTTTACACTAAACATCAATACAATTAATTGATAACAATAAATCCTAAACAGGGAGTAATCCTTTTAAAGTGTATTCTTTAATTACAAGTAAACGCTCATCTACAATATCTTGCATGAGTTGTTCTTTAGATAAAGAGAAATTCGTGTGATAACCTCTTAATCCGCCAACTACATCATTTCTAACAGCGTCTGCTAATTTTTCTATTTGATTATACATATAAAAAAGAAAAGCTAGACTAGGCTTTAATGCCTGGCCTAGCTATTTATTAATTTAAGTTTAAATTATTAAGATGGGTCAAATACTCCTGTAGCTAATTTACTATCAGCTGTAGTCGAAATTTGAGTGTTACCTTTAATTGTATTTAAGACTGTTTTGAGAACACCCATATTTTCTGTAGTATTAGCTACATACAATACGTGTGTAGTAACAGAATGGGTCATTTGACCAACTACCATGCCTCCGATATTTTCTCTATCTTGACAAACCTTAATAGTAACTTGAACATAATTTGCACCTAAAACAGGAAGTTCGTTCATCTTCTTAGTAATACTCCAATAGCCAGTATTTGCGCAAGTCGGAAGTCTAAGATTATGCATTATCCAGTTATAATCACCGAAAGCTTCAGCACCTGGTTTAATTAATGCTCCGTCAACATTTTCCTTTTGTGCATCCATTGCTTCAGTATCTCCAACCTTTAAATAACCTTCTAACTTAAATTTGAGTTCACCAGGAACACCTTTAATTATATTTACAAAACCACCATCCGTATTGCAGCAGTCAATGTTAATCAAAGTAGGATCAAATACTTGAAGAGCAGCTTCTCTAATTATTTGGTATCCATCGGTACATACAAACTTCAATTTATCACCATTTTCGCCCGAGGTCACCTCAAAAGTCATAATAGGTTTGTCGGCAGTAAGAACAGTTCTAGCTGTTTTTTCAGCAGCCTGTTGATTAACAAGTTTTCCAGTTTCTAAGTCAAGCGTAAATTCTACATAGAAAGGTTTACCTTTATATACCATTGCGTTAGCATAGTAAGAATCTACACTGGTCTGACGTAATCCAATATATAAAGCTACTCTAGCCGAAACTTGTCCTGTAAGATTTGGAGCAACAGCAGCAACTTTATTTTTAATACCTTCCAAATCAAATTCAACTTCGGAAAGAACTTCAGCAGAAGGAAGTTTTACTTCAATAGACTGAATTCCATAATTTTCAGGAGAACCTTCAATTTGCTAGAATCTAAGATTGTTAACTCTCACTGTAGGAGTTTTACCGTCTTGAATAATTACATTATCTCCTTTTTTAAGAGTATTAAGAATTGTTTGAGTTGTGAAATTAAACATAAATTATTAAATTTATTGTGCAGCAGAAGCTGCGGGTTGAGATGTCTATTGTTGAACTGGATTTGCAATAGACTAAGAAACTATAGGGTGTGTTTGTAATCTAGGATCGGAAATATTTTCCATTATAATATGTACCAGTTCATTTACTATCTCTTGACAAACATAGTCTGGAAACTCTAACACCTATGAAGTATCCGCTACGGTGTCAAGTTGTTCTTGTGTAATTAATATGTGTTGTGGAACTTTAATATAGTCAATCAAAACCTTATATAGTTGAAAAACTGTCTAATCGTCAGTACCGTATCTTATTTCCATTCTAGGCTATGATACATTTCCATAACGAATTTGTCCTGCACGTTCTATTGTCGAAACTGAATGTGATGATCCGTCTTCTGGATCTTTAGTATTTATACCAACATTACCAGGAACCGAAGAATCATAATTTACTTTTATTATATCAGAACCTCGAGCATCTGGATTAATAATTTCATAACCATTTGCATCAGTTCCAAATTTAATTTCATTAGAAGATTCAGAATCTACAGGAGTCATTTCACACGGTCTTATTGGATCTGTAGGAATAACAGTCTATACATTTACGTTATGAATGTAATAATAAGGTCTTTTATATGTTGGTCTTGTCCACATATTATCAACAACCTATGAATATAAGTCAGCTGTTAATCTAGTAGCCTAAGCTCTAGCAACATAGCCTGGAGTATAACATTTATAAGGAGTTACAACTTTATAAAAACATATACAATTAAGAATATGTAAATAGTCAGAAGGTAATCTTACTTCATAAGTAGCTCCTAGTAATTCTCCAAGACCTTCATAATCTTCAGTCTTATAAACGTCAAGAATAGCACTTGCTTTAAGAACTCTTAAATCATCAGTAGTTTGCTGACTTACATCATAGATGTTATATCTTTTATTAACGTAATTGTTAATAGCCTTATTAGCTAAATAGTTGAAGTCTTCAAGTAACAAGCTAGGCGCATCTGTTTTGTTCATTTCCACAAGAACAGCATTGTATAACTATAAAGCTGTCATAGGCTAACTGATATTTTAAAATTATTCGCTCATTAATTCAGGATAAGTATCCTTTTTAATAAGATTATATACGCTTTTGTTTTTAGGGTCTTTTAAGAAACTTATTACAGCATCATCTGAGGCCCCAAGAACTACATTATCTGCGTAACAATAAACTCTATCTTTAAAATAAATTACATTCTTATCTCTGGCTTCAATGAATAACAAACGTACAGCTGTGTCTCCACCAGTATAAAGTCCGATAATTTTTTGAGGATCTCTTTCAGCAATTTGAAGTAAGTAATCAGTAACATCTGCATCTGGACGGTTATCCATTTTATGTCCGAGAAGTCTAGCTTTTAATACTCTTCCATCATAACCTCTATCATCATCCCAAATATATCTACATGCGTCAAATACTAATTTCTTTCTAGAAACTTTCTTTGCTGCTTCTGCTCCAGGATTATATACAAAAAGCTCAGCTCTTCCATATCTTGGTCTGGGATTTTGAGGATCAGTAGTTCCATTAATCAAAGAATTACCGCGAGCATCTTTAGCAAAATAGTTTTGAACAATAATTGGAGAATTTTTAATAGCTTCCCAAATAAACTTTTGTCTAGTGTCATCTAAATCAAAAGTTGTTCCATCCACAACATCAAATTCATCTGTTTCTTTAACAAAATATCTTGAATTTGGATCATTCTTTTCAGCTTCAGAAAGAATCATATCGTTGTTATGATCAACTCTTTTTACACAATCTGGAAATCTTCCAGTATTAGGATCAATTGCTGGTTGAAGTTTATAGAGCATACCAACCTTACCTCTAACACTCTTTAATATTATCTTATTCGACAGAGCTATCTCTGTTCTTGTTTCTTCATTTTTCTTAGCCATATTAATTCATATTATCATAAAAATATGTAGGGGAGGGTCATTATCTCCCCTACAATATCTAGAGTTTATTGATATTATCTTTATTAAGATTAGTTCTTATCAGTTTTCAAATATAATGTAACTTCTGTAAGGATTAAACAAGGCTACGCCACTATATCCGTGAAGAATTAACTTAGTTCCTGCTACAGGACTAGCAACACTTCCATCAGAGTGTCCATCTTGTTTACCAACACCTTCGTAGATGTTAGTAACAATATCACTATTCTTCAGAGTGAACATCGCAATAGGAGGCTGAGCACTAGTTTTATCCGAAGTAAGATCTAAGCATAAGAAATATGCTTTATCAGTTCCGTATTCATGAGTAAATGTTCTATCAACTACAAAGGTTACTTCATTACCCATCCAACGATAAGTATCATATCCTTCAGCACCAACTTTAACATAACCGTTAGCTTTCATACTCCAAAGATAAGAACCTTCGGTATGATAATTAGAAAGATATTGATCAAGTACATCGTGTACTAACGACCATCCTCTTTCGTTAGTTATGAAGGTATAATGATTACCAGTAGGAGTCTTAGACTTAAGAGCCATTTGACTCATAGCGGTCTTTAATACAGAGATAGTAAATTTGTTAAATCCGTACTTACTAGCAAAAGCTTCTGCTTGAGGTATAATACCGTCCGAAATATAAACAGGTCTGTTCCCGACAGGATCTACTATTGTAGGTCTTCCAGTCTTAGGATCAATGTTACTCTTACTGAAAAGAAGAGAATTATTACGAGCAGTTAAGAAGTTTTCAAGAAGATTGTGTTTAACTCTATCGAGTTTATAGATTCCGTTAGAACCTACATCCTTCTTGTCACCACTAACCTTAATAAATACATCTTCTTCAAGTGCATAAAGCGAAGAGTAATCGGCATCGTTACGATGACATGTAATATAACCACGCATTTTTTCTGCGTTCGATTGCCATTTAGTTGTACCGAACTCATGAAGTTCAGGAACATGGTTAGAAATCCATCTGGTCAACATTCCTTCTTTACACGCATCAACGTCGAGTACAGAGTCATAATCATTAGCAACAAGTCTTACTGTATATTCCCAATAATTATCGGCAAGACGTCTAGGATGGGAAGCAACCCAACACTATTGGCCAGAATTTTCAATTTTAAAGGTATCGTAAAGATCATACCATCTTTCACTAAATGCTACTACTATATCTGATCCTCCTGCACCATTATTGTCTGGGGAGACATTAGCAGCAAAAGGAATTCTTTTAATTTGATTATTTTCGACGCTCCATTCGAACATCATTACATCAAGACTCTGGTACTTAGGTTTGCCACCATTTTCTCTATAGAATACATTACCAAGAGCTTCGGTTAAGTGAGTAGCGGTGAGATCAGGATACATTCTCGATACAACACCAAGATTATGAGGATGTAAGTGAATATACTTGAAGAAATCCTCATAAGTTCTAGTATCCAATTTTTGTTATCATACAAACATTTAATTTGTATTTCTTACAATTTACCATTTTGTAAGTTCAGACTATATCATCAAAGTCGAGTGTTCATGTCCTCATTATTGCTTAGCTGCTCAGAGATTAGTCGTTGAACCTTCTAATTACTTTTATGCTATTCATTAGTTAGGCTGCTGATTATCCAAAAATCTAATTAGGAGGACTCCCAGCAATTTACTCGATTTTAAATGGGCAATAACTAGAATTATTCTTTACCCATTGTAGGGATATTTGAAACAAAACTTTCAATTTTCATATTATTTCAATATATCATTTTTATCCGTCAATATCGTCGTATGTTAATTCTTTATTATTTCTTTGACGGATTGGTTTTTGTGAAAAAACTACTTGACGAGTAGGCTCGTTTCCTTTTTGAGCATCCTCAAACCCTTTCTTATATTGAGCTTCAGATACTTTCTTAATCTAATCTGTGAAGTAATCTTCAATACTGTTAAAAGCATCATCACCATTAAGTATAAACCAGGCAGCTTTTACCAAAGTTTGTGGATCTTGCAATGCTTGTTGTAAGTAATTCACTCCATTCTAATCTTGTGATAGGATAAATTCTGCTAAATCTTCCTTATCAGTATCTTCCAAATTAATATCGAGATTACCCACAGAAGTTAGATTGTCAATTGCTCCAGATATTTCACGCTAATAATTAGCAAATTGTTCTTGAGCCTCTAATTCTTGAGCAGCTTGGTCTTGTTGGGACTAGTAATCTTCTCTTTCTTTATATTCTTTTCTAATTCCTTCTATCTATTTTTTATAAATCTCTTCATTAGCTTTAGCCGAATTAAGTAATTCAGCAGCTTGTTCATCTGTAAGTTCACCTACTCTAGATTCTAAATCTAATAAATAAACTTCATCATCAGATAAATCATCTATTTTATAACTAGGTTCAACTGGTTGCTGAAGAGATTCTAAATATTGTTGTGGGGTTAAGCCAGATTGTCTCAACTGATTTAAGAAATCTGCCTCATCCTATGTTAAATCATTTTTATATTCTACAACAGGTTCTGAATTATCTTCTGTTGGAGTATTTAAAATGTTAAATTTCTCTTCTTTAGATAAGTCGTTCCAACTTCTTTCGACAATTTGATTGTTATCATCTTCGAACATGATCTTATTAAGATCATCAATTCCTTTTGTCTTTAAAAAGTCGGATAAAAAATCTGTTTCTTGTTCTTGCTAACTAGAATTATCTATGTCTGGATTAAAAGAATATGGTTGAGGTTCTAATAATTCGACATCATCAATTTCATCAATATTCATTGCCATAGTACATTGTGTGTTTTAGCTTATTCTGTAATAATAGGATATTTTATTTCCTTTGGATTTTCTTCTGAAATTTCAACGGCTTCTTCATCAAAGAAATTGTTCGCTTTAAATCCATAATAAAGTTTTTCTCCTTCAGTTTCTTCGTACATTACAGGAAAAGCTTGCGTTAAAAAATTTTGTATATCTACAATCTAATCAGATTGTTCTTCTATGTTTTCCTATAATTCTAGAATAGTATTTCTTAATTCAGATATATCATCTAATTCATTTGATTCTTCTGAACTTCCTTGTATTTCTACTTGGTTGTTTCCCATTTTAAAAATAATACTATTTCCGAGCATATAAATTCCATCTTTTGAAATAGACTCTTTAGAATTTATAGAATTTAATATATTTTTACTTTTAATACTTAAATTTCCATTTCTATCAAGTAAATCTATAAATTTGTTTCCCCACTATATTTTTACTTTTCCTGCTGTTTTAAGTATTAAATTTTCTTTGTTATTTCCTATTTCCATTTGTCTAAATCTGACTTTAGCCAATATTTAGGTTTTCCTGGTTCTTTAATTCCTTCAGAAATCCATCCGTTTTTAATATAATTTCTAAATGTTTTCTCACAAACCCCTAAATAATTTGCAGACTAATCCAAACTCATTTGATTAGATGTTAATCTTCTTAAGAAAAATATTAATTCTGATTCATCTTCTTCAGAAAGGTTTGAATTTCCAGAATCTATATTATTTATAATATTTATCAACTCCTATCTTAAAATATTTAACATCTTCTTTTTACATAATAATATGTATATCCCATTATAAAAGCAAATATTATTAATAAATGTTCGGCCAATAATTTATTGGTCGATAGTGAATTTGTAAAATAAAAATCGTGAACAATCAAGGAATCATTTATTAATACATAATATAACGGCAATCTATGAACATAACAAAATCTCAAAAGAATAGAAACAGCTATAAGCATTATCCAAACAAAAATAGAAACATGAATAAAATATCCGATAAATGTCATATCATATCCTACAAACTGTAAAAGGGTACTTATAGCATAAGATAATCCAACAAAATGTAAAAAGAATTTAATTAATATTAAGCACACTTTATCAATTATTCTTAGTTTTAACTTTTCCACCTCCTGTAAAATGTCTACCTGGTCCTATTCCAGCTTTTCTTCCAATAGGTTTTGGTCTATGTAACGCCACTAGATTAGTAATTTTATATTTATACTTAATTATCTAAACTAAAATAAATATATTTAATCTTTTTTTAAAATACAAAAAAAAGTAGATTCTTATTCAGAACCTACTTTCTAATCTAGATTTAATAAAAAATTAAAGGACCTCATATTTAAATCTCCATTCAATTTAGCTAATTCTTCTTCATCTTCATAATCTAAAGATTTAGCAATATGACAAATTAAATGAAAATATTCATGAGCAATAGTATTAATAGTTTGTCCAATATCACTTGTTTTACTTACAACTATAACTGAACTCTTAAGTGATAAATTTGAATAGGTTAATCCAATATTAAGATTACACGAATCTATATTGTCAATAGCCTCTTTTATAAAACGGTTTGGACAATTTATATCCAATAAAGTTTCTACGATATAGTCAGTATCTTCACAGGTGCAATCGTACAAAATTATTATATTCCAATCTTTAATTTTAAAAGCATCTTTAATCATAACATTTCTTCCCAATCTATAGGAATTCCAGATCTAGACATATCGGCATACCATCTATTAAAAACTATACCATCATATCCATCTTCGTCATCAATCACATCTTTCACATAAAGTGCTAAATGTTTTTCGTCAGGAATACTGCTCCCGAGAAAATCATTATTTCCCATATTGATAACATATACATAATCATATAGTTCATTATGAATTAATTTAATATTATTTTTACTCAATATTTCATCAGCTTTTACTTTTGAAATAGGAGTTTTTCCATGATTCATTTTACTAACAGCAAATTCACACAGCTTTCTATTAAAATGCAATCCATAATGTCTTAAATAGTTTTTCATATCCCGAGGTCTTTCATCGAAAGAATCAAGGGAAGTTCTCATTTGTTAGTAAGAATATCTTCCGCCACGACGCATACCATAGCGAGAACTGTACATATCGTCACCACCATGTTTTCTGCTTCCGTATTCTGATTCTTCTGATAAATCTTCAAAGATTTCAGCTAAACATTCAGCGTGTTCTGTAATCTTTGATATAGCTTTCATAGCTTTTCCAAACTTATCTTCAGTAATTTCTAATACAATCATTTCTTTATAAAGTTAAAAATTTCATCCAGTTTTGATTCAACCCCTAAAAATCTAGCTTCAAGATTCATAAGTTTATCATCCCTTTCTTTATCTCTAGCAAACTGAGGATTCAACTATTTAAGAATTTCTTCACAATCTTCGATATTCTTTTTATAAGTATCGATATTATCAACAATCTATCTACTATTATCTAAAATACTTTCAACTTCATTCTAGATACCTTGCTTAGTTTCACTTATAACAAGTTGAGTACCATTATATGTAACTAAACTATTTATAGCGGGGATAGAGTTAAATTCCTAAATAGAATCATCTACTCTTACCTTTAAATCTACAGTAGCCTGATTATTAAAAGTATAATTAACTCTTGGCTAACTAATTCCAATTACTTCACCTACTTTAAATTTAGGTTCAGGAGTCTTTTCTAATAAATAGATCAGACTTCCTTGATTTAATGCTGAAAACATAATTAAACAGTAGTTCTAGACATTAATGTCAATATTCCCCTAAATCTATCATTAAATACTTCTATAACATTTACACCAATTAACTCTTCTGCTGTAACAGGAGTACCATTAGGTAAAGTTAAAGGTCTACTAGTTCCATTTAATGTGAGTGTGACAGGTAACGTAGCAGTTGTCGTAGTAGGAATTACATCTGAAATAAATACTGTAAAATATCCTAACGGGGCTATCCTACGAAAACCTAAAGCTATATCTACGGTGTCTGTGCCAATGGTAACATTAGTTGAACTAAAATATGGAATACCTCCTGCATTTGTTGTAATATTTTGATTACACATACTTTTAACCTCCTATTTCCATTAATTAGAATACAATATTGTTACCAAATCCATTTCCATAAAATCCGCCGGCCCAGTTTCCTATATAAGGAGTAGCATTTGCAGCCACAAGGTTAGGCCACTGTACAGGAACAGTATTAGGCTGTTTTGCAGCAATAGCATCAATCTTATCGTCAAGAGCGTGGAAAGCAGCATTAAACTACAAGGTCTGATGATCGTTGCTAATCTAATTTCTCAACTGAGTAATTATATCACCCTGAGTATTAATCTTATTCTACAACTCACGTTCTTTAAGGTCACAGAATTCTTTAGTAATGAGAGTATTCTGACCAGCAATTGCATTAAGAATGCTGTTAGTATTTCTATCAGCTTGTCCACTAAGAGCATTAGTTTGCTGACAAACAGCTAACTAATCAGCAGCTTCAGCTTGAGCTCTCTACAATTGATCAGTAGCATGGTTTTGGGCCATCTATAATTGAGTAGCAGCAAAGTTGTTAGCGGCTTGAGATTGAAGAGTATTAGTCTGTTCAATAACAGCTAATCTATTCTCGCAGCAGCATTGACATAATTGTTGACTCAAAGAAGCATTACCTGCTTGAATACTATTAATAACCTACTGACCAGAAAGTCCAACTTGAGCACCAACAGTTTGAATAGCAGATTGAACAGAATTTACAGCAGATTGAACAGTATTAACATTTGTGTTAAGAATTCCAGCTAAAGAACTTAAAGCGTCAGCTCTACCATTAATAGCTTGTAAAAGAAGATCTCTACCAGCATCGTTATTTAACTGATTAGCGAGGAATCCAGCACCTCCGTTAATACCTCCACCGAAGCCTCCGAAGCCTCCGTATCCCATACCACCAAAAAGCCAAGGGAACATCATCCACATAAACATTGGCCATAACCAGTTAGCTCCTCCACCAAAGCCACCGCTCTGAGACATAGCTAATACTAAAGCAGGGTCAATTGAATTTCTAGTTCCATCAGGAACCATATAAACTTTACTATCCGACATAAAATTTTAAAGTTTTAGTTAAAAAAGAATTATCTAGTTGCAACTAAAACTATAATATCGGATAGAGGTATAGATACAATAAAAGCGGTAAAAATAGTGTAACTTATTGAAAGTCAATCACTTATTTTACCGCTTTTAGGGAAATCAAACTATAGTTGACTCTAAAGAGTCGTTTATTTGAAAAAATTTATAATTTAAAGAATAACAATTTAATTTACTTCTATTAAAGTATTGAAAAGGCATATCGGCTACAACAAAGATCTAATCCATTATTCTTAAATACTCTTCCATTCCTTTTCTTGATAGTGCGTAACAAGCTGTACTCCAAGAATAAACATCTTTCTAAAATAAATCTTTAACTTCTTTATTAAACTTTTTCTTAGGTCCGAAAGTTGAATATAATTTTATTAAATCATAATCTTTAGGCAAATTATCGAACATATACTATAAATTTTCTTCAGATTCAGTAATTTCTACATCATCTTCTAATATCAATATGTGTTCAAACCTTCTTAAATATGCTGTTTTTATAATTGTATAATGTTCAAATGCACAATTAAAACAGTTTCCATATGTATCTGGTTTTTTAATAGACTCATAATACGGGGTTTTTAATGTATTAATAGCATTTCCAATAGGATTTGAAATAGCTCTTTTACAAGTCCACCAAATATCTGGAGTAAATATATTAAGTTTTTCTTCAATGTGTTTTAATCTATTCTAATCCTCAGCTAAATGTAAACAATAAACATGATCAAACGGCAAATACATAATCATTTAAATTTTTATTTTTCTGTTCTAATAAACTGTTTTTAATAAAGGATATTAAAGATA
>OCTW013410336.1_pt1 | contig 89768 bp, 96 predicted proteins | sample 1539671 | NCBI WGS metagenome assembly OCTW01 (sample SAMN02144230, study PRJEB22623) | gut metagenome | biome: sheep rumen | host: Ovis aries | place: New Zealand | reverse complement strand
TGCGAAGACCGATGCGGACTCAGCAGCAACAGCCGAGACGGAGGAAAAGGGCAAGGCAGCCGCAGCTGCGAAGACCGATGCGGACTCAGCGGCAACAGCCGAGACGGAGGAAACAGCAGATGCGGCTTCCGGGGCAACGGCTGAGACGGAGGCAGCGGCTCCGGAAACGGAGGCTCAGGATTCCGGCAAGCTGGATGCTGTGTCGACAGCGACACCGCTGAAGTATCTGAAGAAGGGCCAGAGCTTCGATCTGAAAGCACTCTTTCTCGGCAACACACCTGGAACCATCGGAGAAACCTCCGCGCTGCTTCTGCTGATCGGCGGCATCTTCCTGATGCTCCTTGGCGTGATCGACTGGAGAATTCCGGTCTTCTACATTGGAAGCTTCGGCGTGCTTGTCCTGATCACCGCAGCGGCGAGAGGGTATGACGCACCGCTTCAGTACATGCTTCAGGAGCTGTTTGCGGGCGGACTGATGATGGGAGCCTTCTTTATGGCGACCGACTATGTCTCTTCTCCGTATACAAAGAGCGGAAGGATCCTGTTTGCGCTGATCATCGGTGTCATGACCTGGCTCTACAGAATGTTTGGTATGTATAAGGAAGGCGTGTCCAACGCGATTATCCTCGCAAACTGCCTGACACCGCTGATCGACCGTCTGACGCGTCCTGTTGCTTTCGGAATCAGAAAGAAGGAGGCATCGTCATGAGCAAACGTTTTTGGAAGGGAATTTTTGAGGAAAACCCGGTCCTCGTCCTGATGCTGGGCCTGTGCCCGGCACTTGGGACGACAACCGCCGTAAAGCCTGCTCTGGCGATGGGAATCGCAACTGCGATTGTTCTGATTGCAGTGGAGCTGGTGATGACACTTCTGAGTCATGCGGTTCGGGGGAAGGTCTTCATGGTGGTTTCCGTTCTTCTGACAGCCGTTCTGACGTCGATTTCTGAATATGTGATGGCGCAGAACTTTCCGGAGCTTCACGAAGAGCTTGGCATCTATCTGCCGCTGATGGCGATCAGTTCGGTGATTCTCAGCCGCGTCTCTGCAGTATCGAAGAGTGGATCACTGGCAGAGGCACTGGGAGACTCGCTCGGAATGGGCATTGGCTTTGTACTGGCACTTGCTGCGGTCAGTTCGGTGAGAGAGCTCCTTGGAGCGGGAACCTGGTTCGGCCTGCAGGTGATGCCGGAAGGATTCCAGCCGGTTGCTGCATTCTCCATGGCACCAGGAGCATTTTTTACAGTTGCGTTTCTCGCAGCCGCGATGAATGTCAAGGCCCGCAGGAAGGCTTCAGAGACAGACAGGGAGGGTGAATGATGAATTATGTCGTGTTCGCGGTTGAAGCCGCCCTCATCAGTAACATCGCGCTGAGCTATTTCCTGGGGTTGTCTCCATTTCCGGAGATCGGGAAGGACAAAAAGCAGACGTGTATCGGCGCGCTGGCGATGGTCATCGTGATGACACTTTCCAGCCTCATCTGCGGGGTGATATACCGCTATATTCTGGTTCCGGCGAATGCTGTGCAGGCAAAGACCGTTGTGTTCGTAGTGGTCATCCTTGCAGCATCAGGACTGCTTGCACTGCTCCTCCGAAAGAGAGCTGGCGAGCTGGAAAGCGGGAAGGCGTTCCCTGTTCTGGCGGTCAATACGGCGGTGCTTGGTACGGTGCTGGTTATCGTCCAGAATGATTACGGGGTCCTCAATGGTACGTTTTATGGATTCATGGCAGCCGTGGGCTATCTGATTGTTATTGCGATGCTGTCGTCAATCGATGACGAGCTGAAATACAGTGATGTGCCGAAGTCCTTCAGAGGGGTCCCGATTCTCCTCGTAGCGGCAGGACTGATGGCAATTGCATTTCACGGGATTGAGGTCCTTGGTGGCTGATAAACGGCAATTGATTTTCGGCGAAATGTATGGAATAATATACAGGATAGATGCAGGTTCTATAGGAACTGTACCAGAAGAAAAACAGGAGGTTTGTGCATTATGAAGAATCGTATTGTAGCAGCTGTTCTTGCTGTCATGGTAGCCGGAGCTCTGACTGCGTGCAGCAGCGGTTCCAAGACAGAGTCGACAACACAGACGACTGCACAGGCAACAACGCAGGCTGCGAAGGAAACCCAGGCAAAGACAACTGAGGCGAAGGCAACCGAGGCAAAGACGACTGAGGCGAAGGCAACCGAAGCAAAGACGACTGAGGCGAAGACAACCGAAGCAAAGACAACTGAGGCGAAGGAAACCGAAGCAAAGACAACTGAGGCGAAGACAACCGAAGCAAAGACGACTGAGGCGAAGGAAACCGAAGCAAAGACAACTGAGGCAAAGGCAACCGAAGCAAAGACAACTGAGGCAAAGGCAACCGAAGCAAAGACGACTGAGGCGAAGGCAGCAGAAGCGAAAACAACCGAGGCAGCGGCGACGGAGGCTGCTGAGACCGAGGCTGAGAAGAAGCTTCCGGAGGAGGCTCAGTACACGATCTATAACCAGACCGGTGAGAAGGTTACAGAGATCAAGTTTACACGCAACGATACCGGAAAGGTCGCGCTTGACGAGAAGAGCGGACTGGCTGACGGAGCATCCATTGTTCTGAAGATCAAGAAGGATTCGACTGTCACAGACAAGACGTCCTTTACCTTCTCCTTCACGACTGAGGGCGGATATACGGCAGAGTACAAGACCCTCGGATTCGAGGTCGCTCCGATGACCCTGATCGCGGAGGATGCAAAGAGCGGCGCAACCCCGTTCAAGTTTGAGGCTCCGGCTGAGGGCGCTTCTACCGAGGCTGAGAAGGCAACCGAAGCAGAGGCGACAGAGAAGGTTACCGAGAAGGCAACTGAGGCAAAGGCGACGGAGAAGGTTACCGAGAAGGCAACTGAGGCAAAGGCGACAGAGAAGGCTACCGAGAAGGCAACTGAGGCAAAGGCGACGGAGAAGGTTACCGAGAAGACAACCGAGGCTGCGACGGAGGCAGAGGAAGAGAAAAAGGTACTCCCGGATAAGGCAGAGTACACCTTCAACAATAAGACTGGCGAGCAGGTTACTGAGATTAAGCTGGTGGACAATACGTCCAAGAAGGTTGTAGAGGACCTGAAGGACGGACTGGAAGACGGCAAGTCCGTTAAGGTTTCCATCAAAAAGGACAGCAGCATCACGGACAAGACTTCCTATACGCTGACCTTCACCACAAAGAGCGGGTACAAGGCAGAGTACAAGACCCTTGGCTTCGAGGTTGCAGGAATCAACCTGATCGCAGAAGATGCAAAGAGCGGCGCAACGCCGATCGAGTTTGTCCCTGAAGCTGAGACCGAGGCAGAGACTGAGGCTGCAACGGAGGCAGAGGAAGAGAAGAAGGAACTTCCGGACAAGGCAGAGTATACCTTCAACAATGCGACCGGTGAGAAGGTCACAGAGATCAAGCTGGTCGACAATACATCCAAGAAGGTTGTAGAGGATCTGAAGGACGGACTGGAAGACGGCAAGACTGTGAAGGTCTCCATCGACAAGGACAGCAGCATTACGGACAAGACTTCCTACACGCTGACATTCACCACGAAGAGCGGGTATAAGGCTGAGTACAAGACACTTGGCTTTGAGGTTGCGACCATCAAGCTGATCTCTGAAGATGCGAAGAGCGGTGCAACACCGATCGAGTTCGAGAAGTAAACTATCCGGAGCAATAAAGAAACAGGCATCTCAGCCTGGAGACTTCAGGCTGACCGGCGTTATAGAATCCTGCGGGAATTGTTCATCCCGCAGGATTTTTTTTGTCAGAGAGTGCCTGAAAGAAATAAGAATTGACACAGCGGGAATGTAGTCGTATAGTAAACATATGAACAGATGCTCATATGTTTGTGAAAACATTCTGATACACAGGAGAGCAATAAAGGAGAGCAGAGAAGCAGAGCAGGCATGCCGTTCAGAAAGGAACGCCGGTGGTGCTGTCTGCAGAAAAATAGAGAGGGAAGGGAGGAGATGAAGATGGCGGAGTGCGATGTGGATCTGTGTGAGGTCCGGGAGGTTCACCAGGAAAAGGTTTCAGAGATTACGGCGAAGATGCCGGAGGAGGATGAGCTTTACGACCTGGCGGAACTGTTCAAGGTGTTCGGGGACTCGACTAGGATGAGAATCCTGTTTGCCCTGTTTGAGGCGGATATCTGCGTATGTGACCTCGCGCAGGCGCTTGGAATGACACAGTCGGCGGTGTCACACCAGCTGCGGATTCTGCGGCAGGCCAGGCTGGTGAGCAGCAGACGGGAAGGAAAGCAGGTCATTTATTTCCTGACAGATGAACATGTCAGGACGATCATCGACAAGGGAAGAGAGCATATTGAGGAAGACTGACGAGGAGGCCGCAGGACGCCTCAGGTGACATGACATGGCAGATCAAGGGGGATACGAGCGATGAAGAAAAAGTTCGGGTGCGAAGTGGACTGTGCAAACTGTGCGGCAAAGCTTGAGGATGCAATCCGGAAGGTGGATGGCGTTGAGGCGTGCAGCGTCAATTTCCTGACGCAGAAGCTGACATTAACGGCTCCGGATGACCGGTTTGATGAGGTCCTTCAGGCCGTTGTGAAAAAGGCAAAGCATGTTGAGCCGGACACTGTGATTCATATCGGCTGAGAAAAGGGGACGGACATGACGAAGAAGGAGCATCGGACACTTATCCGGATTATTGTGACGCTGATCTGGTTCGCTGCTTTGCTGGGGACAGACCGCGCAGGACTTCTGAGAGGAGCCGGGACATATGGCAGATTTCTGCTTTACTTTCTGCCTTATCTGCTGATCGGCTATGACGTATTGCTGAAGGCACTTCGGAATATCATCCGGGGACAGGTGTTTGACGAGCATTTTCTGATGATGATCGCAACCTTTGCAGCCTTCGGACTTGGTCTGATGGGGGATGAGGCTTATTCAGAGGCCCTTGCAGTCATGCTGTTCTATCAGATCGGGGAATTGTTCCAGGATGTTGCGGTTGGGAAGTCCAGAAAATCAATTGCCGACATGATGAGCATCGCCCCGGAGAGTGCGAATGTCGAGCGGAACGGCAGGGTTGAGGTCATGGATCCGGAGGAGGCTCATATCGGGGATATCCTGCTGATTAAGGCGGGTGAGAAGGTGCCGCTGGATGGAACTGTCATTGAAGGAGAATCCTACCTGAATACAGCTGCGCTGACAGGTGAGTCGGTGCCGCGCCGCGTAAAGGCGGGGGATCCGGTCATTTCCGGCTGCGTGAACGGAGAGGGGACGCTCCGGGTGCGTGTGGAAAAGGAGTATGAGGACTCCACGGTTGCGCGGATTCTGGATCTGGTGGAGAATGCGAGTTCCAGAAAGGCACGCCTGGAAAACTTTATCACAAGGTTTGCACGCGTCTATACGCCGGTTGTCACGATCGGTGCAGTCCTGCTGGCTGTGCTTCCTCCGCTTTTTCACATCGGAGGTCTGACATACGCGGACTCAATCAGAAGGGCCTGCAATTTCCTGATTGTCTCATGCCCCTGCGCACTTGTCATTTCGGTGCCCCTCGGCTTTTTCGGCGGGATCGGCGCCTCTTCGAAGATCGGTGTGCTAGTTAAGGGAAGCAATTACCTGGAGGCTGCATCCGGTCTGTCAACGCTTGTCTTTGACAAGACGGGGACGCTGACAAAGGGAGAGTTCCGTGTGCAGAAGGTTGTTCCGTCTGCCGGGGAATCCGACACTCAGAATCTGCTTGGCACTCCTGAGGAGGCGCAGCGCAGGCTTCTTGAGACTGCGGCACTGGGAGAGAGCTATTCCAATCACCCGATTGCCCGGTCGATCCGGGAGGCTTTGGGTGAGAATACGAGTCTTGACACCGCAAGAGTGACAGATGCAAAGGAGGCTGCAGGACATGGAATCGAAGCGCTTCTGGATGGCAAGAAGCTTCTGATTGGAAACCTGTCGCTCATGACATCGAATCATATCGACGCAAAGCCGGCAGAAGAGCCGGGGACCATCATCTATACAGCCCTGGACGGTCATTACCTAGGATATATCGTGATCAGCGACACGGTGAAGGAAGGCGCGAAGGAAGCCATCCGGGAGATCAAGGAAGCCGGTGTATCCAAGACGGTGATGCTGACCGGAGACAGGAAAGGTGCGGCTGTTCAGGTCGCAGAGACGCTTGGAATCGACGAGGTTCACAGCGACCTTCTTCCGGCAGACAAGGTTTCGGAGGTTGAAAAGCTGATTGCAGAAGCCGGAAAAGCCGGCGGAAAGCTCGGGTTTGTCGGTGACGGGATCAACGACGCACCGGTTCTGATGCGGGCGGATGTCGGGTTCGCCATGGGAGCTCTTGGCAGTGACGCGGCGATTGAGGCTGCGGATATTGTCCTTATGGATGACGATATCCGGAAGATTCCGAAGGTGATCCGGATTGCCAGAAAGACGATGCGGATTGTGAAATCTAACGTTGTGTTTGCGATAGCAGTCAAGCTGCTGATTCTGGCACTCTCCATCTTTGGGCTGGCTTCCATGTGGGCGGCTGTCTTCGGGGATGTTGGCGTCGCGATTCTCTGCATTCTGAATTCCATGCGGACACTGCATGAGTCGCGCTGAGAATATGCCCTTCCGGATGGCTCATGTCATCCGGAGGGGCATTCTTTTTGAAGGCAGGCCAGAAGCAGGATGCATGCTTGCTTGTATAACATGGCTTCTGTCGACCGCGCATCACCGGGTGCGGAGGACGAGAGATAAAGGCGACTTGAAGAATGGCAGAAACACTGCTATGATGCAAAACGGTATGTTTGAAAAGGTGAATAATGTGACAGGTGATCGCAGGTGCGGGAGCCTGCGGGAGAGCATTTGATGAGCAGTGAAATGAAGAGAAGAATCCTGATGACGATTGCGGGGGTCTGCATCTGCGGATTGAGTATAGGAATGTTCAGCTTCTCGAACCTTGGACTTGATCCGTTTCAGGTCTTTGCGCACGGAACCTGGCATCTGACTCACATGGGGTTCGGAACATTCTATGCGCTGATGAACATCGTACTCCTAGTACTCATATTTTTCGTGAACCGGCGCAAGATCGGGCTTGGGACGGTTATCAATCTGTTTGGTGTCGGTTATATGGCAGAATTTTCGGAATGGGTGATTCGTCACTTTGTCCATACGGAGGCACTTGGTGTCCGCTTCCTGTTCCTGGTTCTGGGAATCGTGGTTATGTGCCTGGCCTCCGCCATTTATTTCACGGCAGATCTCGGGGTTTCAACCTATGATGCCATTGCGCTGACGATTGCGGAGCAGACCCGATTTCAGTTTCGGTATATCCGGATTACAACCGACTTTATCTATGTGGCGACCGGCTGGGTGGTTCTGGATCTGACCCGGCTGTCCAGCTTTCCGAAGGGCGGATCTGCGCTGCAGATTCTCCTGTGGTCTCTCGGCGGGACGGTCGGTGTCGGGACGATCATCACGGCATTCTTCATGGGACCGCTGATCGCTTATTTTAACAGGAAAGTCGCGGAGCCGATGCGGTATGGCAGGCAGACTGGTGCGGCAGGCGTGGAATCCTGAGGAGGCAGACGGAGCCTGAAAAACCGTGCAGCGTTGGGGCTGATGCTGCCGGATGGAGGGGTCGACAGAAAGGAGTGACTTGACAATGAAGATCATGTTTTATTCGCTGAGGCCGTTTGACGAACTCTCATATGCGGAGAAGTTCAGCAAACAGTACGGGATTGATTTTGCCTGGACGGCGGATTATCCGAATCCGGATAATATTAAGCTTGCCCAGGGATGCGATGCAGTCAGTTCGACACCCTGCGATATGAGTGCAAAGTATATCGATGCGTTCCATGATCTTGGAGTGAAATATCTGCCCTGCCGCAGCATTGGATATGATCACATCGACATGAATGAAGCCAGAAAGCTCGGCATGAAAGTTTCCAATGTGAGCTATGCGCCGGGAGGAGTCGCAAACTATGCCATCATGATGATGCTGATGCTCCTGCGGAAGATGATGCCGATCATGAAACGGGCTGAAATCCAGGATTATCATCTGAAGGGGAAGATGGGGAGAGATATCTCAAACTGCACGGTTGGCGTGATCGGGACCGGCCGCATCGGGCGTACGGTAATCCGTTCATTATCAGGCTTTGGATGCCGTATCCTGGCTTATGATCCTTATCAGAACGAGGAGGTTAAAAAGTATGCGGCCTATGTTTCGGCAGACGAGCTGCTGGCTCAGTCCGATATCATCACGCTTCATGCGCCGGCCAGCGAAGCCAACTACCACATTCTGAACACGGAAGCCTTCGGCAAATGCAAGGACGGTGTCCTGATTGTCAATGCGGCGCGTGGTACGCTGATTGACACAGCAGCGCTGATCGATGCGCTGGAGAGCGGAAAGGTCGGAGGTGCAGGCCTTGATGTCCTGGAGCATGAGGCTGGCCTGTACTATTACAATCGTGAGGGCGATGTTATCCGCAACGATGAGATGAGCATCCTTCGCTCATTTCCGAACGTCATTCTCTCTCCGCACACCGCATTCTATACCGATGACGCGGTGGAGTCCATGGTAAATGGAATCTTCGAAAGTGTCAGCTGCTGGGCAAGAGGGGTTGAGAACCCGCACGAGGTGCACTGAACACGAAGAAATAAGTACGCGCAAGGCTTGAGGAGGATGAATATGGAATTCAGCAGGACGGTGCAGCGGTTTGGAGATGAGATCTTCGCGGCTCTCAATGAGAAGAAGATCGCGCTGGAAAGGCAGGGGAAGACGATCTACAACATGAGTGTCGGTACACCAGATTTTGAGACGCCGGAGCACATTAAAAGAGCGCTGATTGAGGCGGCAAAAAATCAGGACAGCTGGAAGTATGCGCTGCGCGATTCGGACAGGCTTGTCGAGGCTGTCATCTCCTATTATCAGAAACGCTTCGGCGTTACACTCCGTCCGGATCAGATCCAGAGCTGCAACGGGACACAGGAAGGCATGGGTCATATCGGGATGGTACTGGCGAACGAGGGTGATACGGTTCTTCTTCCGACGCCGTGCTATCCGGTCTTCATCACCAGCGTGAAGATGGCGGGAGCAGAACCCTGGTATTATCCGATGACCGCTGAGAATGGGTTTCTGCCACGTGTGAGTGATATTCCGGAGGATGTCGCCCGCCGGGCAAAATACATGGTCGTGTCGCTTCCGTCCAACCCGATGGGCTCGGTCGGGACACCGGAGGTTTATGAGGAGATCATTGCCTTTGCGAAAAAGTATGATATTCTGATTGTTCATGACAATGCATACAGTGATATTATCTTCGATGGTGTGGAGGGGAGAAGTTTTCTCAGCTATCCCGGTGCGATGGATGTCGGTGTTGAGTTCTTCTCTCTGTCGAAGAGCTTTAATCTGACGGGTGCAAGAATCAGTTTTCTTGTGGGACGCAGTGATGTCGTGCAGGCTTACAAGAAGCTGCACACGCAGATTGACTTTGGTATGTTTCTGCCGGTACAGGAAGCGGCGATCGCAGCGCTGACCGGCCCGCTGGATTCTGTGAAGGAGCAGTGCCGGAAGTACCAGGAGAGAAGGGATGCGCTCTGCGGCGGATTCCGTTCCATCGGCTGGGATATGGTTGACAGCCATGGCAGCATGTTTGTCTGGGCGCCGATCCCGAAGCAGTATCCAAGCAGGAATTCGATGGCATTCTGCCTGGATCTGATTGAGAAAAGCGGCGTCATCTGCACGCCAGGCTCCAGTTTTGGACCGCTGGGGGAGGGGTATGTGCGTTTTGCGCTTGTGCTTCCGCCCGATAAGATTCGTGAGGCAGTGGAGTCAGTCAAAAAGTCTGGGATCCTGGGGTGAAAACAAAACTATTTTCGATGAAATGTCACATTTCATGTAATTTGTGGCTTGACGCTCCGGAAGGCGAGTGCTAGTATTTTCATATTCCGTAAAGAACGGACAAGGATGAGTCTCGTGAGACTTTGCGAGGAGGCAAAGTTTTGCGGGACTTTTTTACACTGATCAGGCCAGCTGCCTGAAAAGCGACATGCCGGCTTTTCAAGCCGGAAGCAGAGGAGGACCAGGATGAGAAGAAAAGTTGTTTCGGTAGTACTTTCGGCAGCGATGATGGTTTCTATGGCAGGCGCCTTAACAGCACTCGGAGGAGAGACAGAGGCAGCCTCCGGAACAGAAGCCGGTACAGAGGCCTTCACGGAGAGCCCGGAAGGCTCTGGTCTGATCAAGGATGGTGTGTTCTCCATTGCAAACGAATGCGGCTACGCGCCGTACAACTGGTCGCAGCCGGATGATTCGAATGATTCGGTTCCGATCGAGGATACCAGCGAGTATTCAAATGGCTACGATGTCATGATCGCGAAGAAGATCTGTGATGCATATGGCTGGAAGCTGAAGGTCAACCGTCTGGACTGGGATTCTCTGATTCCTGCGGTGCAGTCCGGCCAGGTCGACGCAATCATCGCAGGTCAGTCGATGACAGCAGAGCGCGCCAAGCAGGTGGATTTCGCGGGACCGTACCTGTATGCGACGATTGTAGTTGTCACAAAGAAGGACTCGAAGTTCGCGGGAGCGAAGAGCATCTCCGATCTTTCCGGAGGGAAGTGTACTTCCCAGATGGGAACGATCTGGTATGATACTTGCCTTCCGCAGATCGAGGGAGCCGATGTTCAGGAGGCGGCGGAGTCCGCGCCGGCTATGCTGATGGCGCTGGAGACAGGCGCGGTGGATTATGTCTGCACGGATATGCCGACGGCGCAGGGTGCAGTGGCGGCTTATCCGGATATGACGATCCTTGACTTCTCCGGTTCGGATGATGATTTCAAGGTATCGGACGAGGATGTCAACATCGGAATCTCTGTCAAGAAGGGCAACACAGCGCTCAAGAGCGAGATCGACGCGGTGCTGAATACCATGGACAAGAAGGATTTTGATGATATCATGGCTGATGCCATCAAGATTCAGCCGATCACGAACAACTGAGAGATCGGAATGGCGCCGTTGAGGCATAAAAATCGCAGCAGCCGTGCGGGCAGAGCCCGCAGCACCGGAAGACGCCGCGCGGCAGGATACAAGAGCAGGATGGGAAGATGGAACAGTTTGTAAAATTGGGAAGTGATATGGCGTCCCTCTGGTCAAAATATGGCGGGACGTATATGGGCGGTATATGGAGGACGCTGGTTCTGGCGTCGGTCGGGACCGCGATCGGGTGCCTGATCGGCTTTCTGTGCGGTATCGTGCAGACGATCCCGGTCAGCCGGAATGATTCGGTGGTCAAGAAGGTGCTCCTGAGGATCGTGCAGGTAATTCTGCGGATCTATGTGGAAGTGTTCCGGGGGACACCAATGATCCTCCAGGCTGTATTCATCTTCTATGGCCTTCCGTACTTTACCAACAATTCGATTCAGTTCGATGGAAAATGGCTGGTTTCCATCCTTGTCGTATCGATTAACACAGGTGCCTACATGACCGAGTCGATGCGCGGCGGGATCATATCGGTCGACCCAGGGCAGACCGAGGGGGCCATGGCCATCGGCATGACGCATTTCCAGACGATGACATCTGTTGTTCTGCCGCAGGCAATCCGCAACATCATGCCTCAGATCGGAAACAACTTCATCATCAACGTGAAGGATACGTCCGTGATGTTTATCATCGGGTTCACGGATTTCTTTGCTGTTCACAAGTCTGTCGTTGGTGCGACATTCACTTACTTCCCATCGGCGGCGATCGAGATGATCGGGTATCTGACGATGACGCTTCTGGCTTCCTGGCTGCTGAGACTTCTGGAGAAGCGGATGGATGGAAAGAGCGACTATGAGCTGGTGGCAGTCGATCAGCTTACGCTTCCGGCAGGTGTTTATCACGTGAATGCGAAAAAGTCAGAGAAAGATATGAATCCAGATGAGCGGGCTGCTCTTCAGCGGGATGCCCGGAGGCGGGTCGAGGACAGGTCAGGAAAGGAGGCGCGCTGAGATGGCTGATCAAAATGTACAGGCAGGCAGTCCGTCGGGTCAGATGGATGGGCAGACTTCCGGCAGAACGGCAGCAGACGCCATCATCTCTGTCCGCCACCTGTCCAAGAGCTTCGGGAAACACGAGGTTCTGAAGGACATCGATTTCAATGTGTTTAAGGGTGATGTGACGACGGTTATCGGGGCTTCCGGCAGCGGAAAATCGACACTTCTGCGTTGCATTAACCTGCTTGAGACGCCCTCGTCCGGACAGATCCTTTATCATGGTCAGGATGTCATGGGCAGACATGTGGACGCAGCCGGATACCGTTCCCATGTGGGAATGGTCTTCCAGTCTTTCAATCTTTTCTACAATAAAAATGTCCTTGACAACTGCATGGTAGGGCAGATTCGTGTTCTGAAGCGGTCAAAGCAGCAGGCCTATGAGGAGGCAATCAAGTATCTTGGAAAGGTCGGGATGCTTCCGTACGTGAAGGCGAAGCCGAGACAGCTCTCTGGCGGACAGAAGCAGCGCGTCGCCATCGCACGGGCGCTCGCTATGAATCCGGAGGTTCTGCTTTTTGATGAGCCGACATCTGCGCTCGATCCGGAGATGGTCGGTGAGGTGCTGGATGTCATGTCGGCGCTCGCGAAGGAGGGCATGACCATGATTGTAGTCACGCATGAAATGGCATTTGCAAGGCAGGTCTCCACCCAGGTTGTTTACATGAACGATGGGGTGATCTGTGAGAGCGGGACGCCGGATCAGATCTTCGGCAATCCGCAGAGTGAAAAGACGAAGGATTTCCTTGCACGTTTTCTGAAGAGATGACGTGGAAGTCAGTTGGCAGGACAGATATCTGAAGCAAAAGACATACGTGAAAAAAACAAAAAAAGCCGCCGCGGACACACAGTGGGAACCGATCACAGTGCCGCGGCGGCTTTTTCAGCAGGAGACCGCTCATCATCGAGTTGGAGAACGAGATGACGGCGGAGTCGCCGGCTCGGTAAGCTGGAAGCTCCCCTGTTGATCCGTTCACGAAGGCAGGAAGTGTGGTAAGATCTGGGCAGAGTTTGGAGAAGCAGCCTGGATATGGCGGACAGAGAAGGCAGTGCGGATGAGATACAACCATGTGTGCGAGAACACAGCGGAGCAAGGGTAAAAGAGAAGTTGGATGTGGAAGAACCCAGCATGACATGGATGGAGAGACAGCAGGGAGGCGTATTTATATGGTGGATTTGAAGGAGATTGAGGACCAGAGCGCGCAGGCGGTTTCGGAGCTTCTGGAGGTGAGCCGCCTGGAGAAAGGCGATTTGTTTGTAGTCGGGTGCTCGAGCAGCGAGGTGCTGGGGGAGAAAATCGGGACGCATACCAGTCTGGATGTGGCGGAGGCTATCTACAGAGGGATCGTTTCTGTGCTGAAGATGCGCGGAATCCGGCTTGCCGCACAGTGCTGTGAGCATCTGAACCGGGCACTTGTGGTGGAGCGGGAAACCTGCAGGGCCTTTAGCCTGGAGCAGGTGAATGCAATCCCTCAGCCGGACCATGCCGGTGGTGCATTTGCAACAACAGCATGGAAACAGATGAAGGATCCGGTTCTGGTGGAAAGTCTGGAGCAGAAGGCATCGGCCGGGATCGATATCGGACAGACACTGATCGGGATGCATATCCATCCGGTTGTTGTACCTGTCCGGGTCGGGATCCGGAAGATCGGTGAAGCAGTGGTGACCTGCGCCAGAAGAAGACCGAAATATGTGGGCGGTCAGCGCGCAATCTATGATGAAAGGCTGATGTGATGAAGGAGATACGGCTGATTCTGGCGTCTCAGTCACCGAGAAGACTGGAGATTCTCAGGCAGATCGGCTTCCAGCCGGAAGTGATCGTGAGTGGAATCGAGGAGCATACAGAAGAAACGATTCCGGAGCGGGTGGTCATGGATCTCTCCCGTCAGAAGGCGGGAAACGTGGCGGCCAGGCTTGCAGCATCCCTTGTGCCGGTGAACGATCTGGCCGGCCGGAAGTCACGCACAAAAGCAGCGTCAGACAGGGAGACATCGGGGCTGGAGGCTGCAGACAGCAGACAGGAGCCGGCTGTGGTTGTGCTCGGCGCGGACACGGTGGTCTGCACAGGCGGGAGAATTCTTGGAAAGCCTCACTCGCATGAGGAGGCGGAAGAGATGATCCGGCTTCTTCAGGGACGCACGCATCAGGTCTGCAGCGGCGTTACCCTGATCGAGCTACGCTCCGGCAGAAGCCTGACATTCGCGGAGAAGACGGAGGTCGAGGTTGCACCGATGACAAATGAGGAGATCCACGACTATGCGTACAGCGCGGAGCCGATGGACAAGGCAGGCGGATATGGCATTCAGGGATTTTTCGGCCGCTATATCGCAGGCATCCGGGGTGATTACACGAACGTGGTCGGCCTCCCGGCAGGCGCTGTCTACCAGAGCCTGAAGCAATTGTTCAGGGAGGGACAGCGCTGATCAGAGGCACTGATCAGAATTTCGTATGTTTCAGAATCTGACGGTGATGGTCGTCCCGACACCGGGGGCGGAATCAAGCGTCAGGCTGGCATTGTGGAGCAGGACGATGTGCTTGACCAGTGCGAGGCCGAGTCCTGTTCCGCCGGTCTTCTTCGAGCGGCTCTTGTCGACACGGTAGAAGCGCTCGAAAACACGGTCCTGCTGTTCTTTTGGAATCCCGATTCCATTATCCTTCACCACAAGGACGCTCTGTCCTTCTTCCGTATAGACAGAGACCTTCACATAGCCGCCGGGATAATTGTACCGGATCGCGTTGTCACAGAGATTCGTGACAAGCTCACTCAGCATTTCTTCCCTTCCGAGAACCATGGCAGGCTTTCCTTCATAATACAGATGAACCTTGTTCTTTCCGGCGGAGACCTGCAGATTGTCCACACAGCAGCGGGCAATCTTGTCGAGGTCGACCTTCTCGAACGGCTGACGGTCTTCAAAGTTGTCCAGCTGGGACAGCTTGATGATGTCATTGATCAGGGACAGGAGCCGTCTGGCATTCGACTGAATTTCACCGGCAAAACGTGTCACATCGGAGCCGGAGGCCATCCCATTTTCAATCAGCTCCGCATAGCCGGAAATGGCTGTCAAAGGTGTTTTGAGCTCATGGGAGACATTCGCCGTAAAGTCCTGCCGCATCTTCGCAGACTTCAGGATGTCCTCATGCTGGGCACGGATTTTGTTCGCGAAGGGAACCAGCTCCGGATAGGGCGGTTCCATGGAGGATCCGATATTCTCCGCCATGGTGTCGATCGGTGATACAAGACTTTTTGTCAGAAAATGAGCGAGCGCGATGCTGAACAGGATGGCAAGCGCGATGATCGCGAGGAGCCCTGGCAGAAAAGCCTCAAACAGAGACAGCATGTTGCTCTTGACCTTCGCGACGCGGATCACCGTCTGATTCGGCAAAAGGAGCGCATAGTAGAAGGTACTCTTATTCAGAGTGTCGGAGCGGCGGACGGTCGTCCCGCTTCCTTTTTCGAGTGCCTCCCGGAACTCCGGCCTGTTTGCGTGGCTGGGCAGCTCTGAGGCGTCTGTCCGGTTATCGTACAGGACAGTCCCGTCCTTGTCGATCCATGTGATCCGGATCTCATCGGAGCCAAACGAAAAACGGGCGGCGGAGGATTTGGGAGGGTCATCAAACAAGCCGCTGTCACGGAGAATATCTGCATCGGAGGCAAGGTCAGCCTCAAGCTGCGACTGAAACAGCTGATAGGTCACGATCGTGCCAAGCAGCCCTGTCAGGATGATGGCGATGATCGAGATGAGAAGAAGGCTTGCATTGATTTTTTTCTTCATTGAAACCCTCCCTTTCTGTCCTTTCTGCCATTTATGCTTCTGCTTTCGGGAGAAGATACCGCGCCTCCATCTCCCGCAGCCCTTTCTTATAGGTCTCGCTGTTTCTTGTCTTGATGATGTCCTGATACTCGTGGACGCCGATTTCGTCTTCCTTCAATGATAATGTACACACCGCGATATTCGAGCAGTGATCGGAGATACGCTCCATGTAGGTTGTCAAATCTGCCAGAATAAAGCCAAGCTCAATTGTACACCTTCCCTTGCGCAGGCGTTCAATATGGCGCTGCTTTTCCTCCAGGTTCAGGGCGTCGATGACTTCCTCGAGCGGCAGGACGTACTCTGCCTTCTCCGTGTTCAGCGTGCAGAAAGAGTCGGTGGACATGTCCAGAATGTCCGTGACAGCCTGGCGCATGACCTTCAGCTCGCTGCAGGCTTCGCTCGAAAAATGAAGCTTCTTTTCATCCATTTCCCGGAAGGTGTCCGAGATGCCGACCGCATGGTCCGAGATCCGCTCGAAGTTTCCGATGTTGTGCTGGATCAGTGAATACAGGCGGCTGTCCTTCTGGGACATGTCATGCCCCGGGATCTGGATCAGGTAGCTTCCGATCTTGTCCTCCAGAGTGTCGATGGTATTCTCAAGTTCCCTGATTTTGACGTCCAGATCCTCGTCAAAACCAGAATCGATCATGGACAGGGCATCTGTGACGGCCTCGCGGGAGAGCTCGCTCATGCGGTTGGTCACATACCTTGCCTGTTCCAGCGCCATCGCAGGACGATCCAGCAGATGGACGTCAAGCCTTCTGAGAACAGCGGCAGCATCCTCCGCAACATCGGATTTCGAGTGCTTGTCCGGGACGGTCAGGATGGCCAGCTTCATCAGCTGGTTGCCGAACGGGAAGAGCACGATCGTTGTGATGATGTTGAACAGGCTATGGATGACGGCGATGCCGGCCGGTGTTGCCATCTCTCCCATGAAGGCAAAATGCACAAAGTGATTCAGCGTGTAGAAGGCCAGCATGAACAGGACAGTGCCGATCAGGTTGAAGTACAGGTGAATCATCGCCGCACGCCGTGCGTTCTTCCTTGTTCCGATGGAGGAAATGAGCGCCGTGACGCAGGTTCCGATGTTCTGTCCCATGATGATCGGGATGGCTGTCTTGAACGGCACGACCCCGGTCAGTGCCAGTGCCTGCAGGATACCAACAGAAGCAGATGAAGACTGGATGATGGCGGTGACCGCCAGTCCCATCAGAGTGCCGAGCACCGGATTGCTGAACATCAGCAGAATGGATGTGAAGCGGCTGTCATCCGCGAGGGGCGCAACGGCATCCGACATCGTCTCCATTCCGAACATCAGGATGGCGAATCCCATCAGGATCATACCAATATTGTGCTTCTTCTCCTTCTTGGAAAACATGAGGAAGCAGATGCCGATCAGTGCCAGAACCGGAGAAAATGAGGAGGGCTTGAGCAGCTTGATCCACACGGCATTCCCGCTGACCCCGGTCAGGGAGAGCAGCCAGGAGGTCACGGTGGTCCCGATGTTGGCACCCATGATTACGCCGACGGCCTGCTCCAGCTTCATGATACCGGAGTTGACGAAGCCGACTACCATGACGGTCGTCGCAGATGAAGACTGGATGACGGCCGTGACGGCCAGACCGAGGAGGACGCCGGAAAAGCGGGTGGAGGTCAGTTTTTCCAGCAGCTGTTCCATGCGGCCGCCGGAAAGCATCGTCAGCCCGTCTCCCATGGCCTTCATGCCGTAGAGGAACAGTGCCAGGCCGCCGATCAGCGTGAGAATAGAGAAAATGTTCATGTTTGGTCCTCTGAGGATGTGAAATCCTGATCCTGAACGCAGCAGGTTTCTGAAGAATGTCTGAATGCCGCGTTTCCTTAAAGAATACATCAGAAACATATCATGTCCGTGTCAATAACAATGGTTATTTATGTAAAGGATTTGTAAAGTGGACCTGACTTTACATAACTGATACATTGTTTTCTCCAAGGCGTTTCACACTTTACGGGACCTTGGTGGAAAGGGAGTCTTTGCGGGTGTTACGATTCTGACCGTAACGATTGGGTATACAGATGCGGTAATCATTAAAAAAGGAGAACAAACATGAAGTTCAGGAAGGTAGCTGTACTTACATTGATCGGTGCAATGGCAATGAGCATGACAGCATTTGCGGATTCTGATCTGTCCAAGATCAGCGGAGACATCAGCTGCACCGGATCATCCGCCCTTCAGCCGCTTGTCCAGGCGGCAGCGGACAAGTTTGCCGATGTCGCGCCGGGTGTGAACATCACGGTCGATGCGGGCGGATCAGGACAGGGACTTCAGAACGTTTCAGATGGAATTTCGACTGTCGGCGATTCTGACGTATTCGCTGAGGAGAAGCTCGATAAGGACAAGGCCGCAGAGCTGGTTGACCATCAGGTCTGCGCAATCGGCATGGCGGTTGTCGTCTCCCAGGATGTGGCTGACGGCGGGGTCAAGAGCCTGACAACCGATCAGCTTGTCTCGATCTTTACGGGAGAGACAACCAACTGGAAGGATGTCGGCGGTCCGGATGAGGACATCACGCTTGTCCTTCGCCCGGAGGGATCCGGAACCCGCGCAACCTTCGACAAGTATGCGCTTGGCGGAGCAGAGGAAGCCGGTGAGGCGATGGAGAACGACAACTCCGCGGAGCTCCAGAAAGCGCTTCAGGACACGAATGGCTCTGTCGGATACCTGGCTCTTTCCTATATCCTTCCGGACAATGCGAAGGACGCAATGAAGGGAATTGCGACGGTAGCAATCAATGATGTCGAGCCGACGCTTGAGAATATCTACAGTGGCAAGTATGACGTCTGGGCTTATGAGCATATGTACACCAAGGGGGATGCAGACGAGGCAACCCAGGCCTTTATCGATTACATCACCGGCGACTTCTCCGATGACGTCGAGTCTCTTGGATACTGCGTCTCCTCCAAGCTCTCCAAGACGGACGGCCACACCGGGACTGCGGATGCAGCCGCAGCGACAGAAGCAGCAACCGAGGCACAGTAAGTTTCAACACCGCCCGGATCCAGAAGACGGAAACCGGAAAAGTCAGGCAGAAACAGTCTGAGACCCGCCCACCCGAAGGAACATTGATTCGGGTGGGCTTTTTTGGAGAGTCCAATCTATGTATAGCAGAGGAAAAGAAAAAACCTGGAAATTCTTTGTGATGCTTTGCGGGCTTCTTATGATTGCCCTTCCGATTGCGATCGGTGTATTTCTTGCAATTAAGGGGAATGCCCTTTTTTACCACTATCATCACACGCTCTGGGAATTTCTGTTCACAACGACCTGGAAGCTGAAGGACGACCTGACCGGAGGCGGACAGGGAGGTGCAGCAGTCTTTATCGTCGGTTCTCTGATTGTCTGCGGACTGGCGCTTCTGATTGCGGTGCCGTTCTCACTGGCAGCCGCCATCTTCATGACGGAGATCGCGCCGAAGACCGGAAACCGGATTCTGCGCCCGGCGGTGGAGATCTTTGTCGGAATCCCCTCCGTTGTATATGGCTGGATCGGTATGACGGTTCTGGTTCCGGCGCTCCAGAGCCTGTTTCACCTCAAGACCGGTCGGTCGGTACTGGCGGGCGGCATTGTCCTGGCGATCATGATTTTTCCTTCCATCACGACGGTGGCGGCGGATGCGATCCGTGCTGTGCCGGTCTCCGCAAGGATGGCGGCGTACGGCCTTGGCGCGACGCGCTGGCAGGTCATCCATCAGATTGTGATGCCGGCTGCGAAAACGAGTGTGCTGACCGGTGTGATCCTCGGACTTGCCAGAGCGTTCGGCGAGGCACTTGCCGTGGCCATGGTCATTGGCAAGACACCCGCATTTCCAAAGGGAATCTTCGGACAGACAGCAACCATGACAACCGTCATCGCGTCACGGATGGCGGAGCTGATGGAGGGCAGTGAAGCCAAGGCAGGGCTCTGGACGATCGCGTTTGTCCTGTATCTGATTTCGCTGCTGTTCATCTTCCTGATTCATCTGATTGCGGCAAAGGGGGCGAAGAAAGAATCATGACAGAGATTAAAAACGAGCAGACAAAAGATCTGACACCCTCCAGAGGTCTGATCGGACGCGCAAAGGCTGTTGACCGGATCTGGACCGTCGTGTTTTACCTGGTTGCACTGTTTTTCCTTCTTCTGCTGTTTGCGTTTGCAGGCTACGTTATCATCAAGGGCTTTGCCGGTGCAACGCCGGAGATGTTCCGGTTTGACAGAAATGGAATCGGAAACTATTTCTTCAACACCATCTATCTGGTTTTTCTGTCTCTTTTGATCTCAGTGCCGATCGGTGTGATGGGCGGGATCTACATGGCAGAATATGCAAAAGACAATGCTTTTACGAAATTTCTCCGAATCGCAATCGAGACGCTGTCCTCCCTGCCGTCAATCGTAGTCGGCCTGTTCGGATATCTGATCTTTCTGGTTGCGACCCATTCACAGCCAAGCCTTCTGGCAGGTTCGATCTGTGTGGCCATTCTGTCCCTCCCGCTGATGACGACAACGACGGAGGATGCGCTCAGAAGCCTTCCGCCGAGCTATAAGCTCGGGTCTCTTGGCATGGGGGCGACGCTCCGGCAGACGATCCAGTCGGTTCTGATTCCGGCCTGTGTTCCGAGAATTATCACGGGCGTCATCCTGGCCGCCGGCCGTGGTTTCGGCGAGGCAGCAGCACTTCTGTATACATCCGGTTCCGACACCAACATCAAGTGGAATCCACATGCGTGGATCAATCCGTCGCTGAACCCGTTTAACCCGCTCAGACGCGGCGGTACCCTCTCTCTGAAAATTTGGTCCTCCTTCACGGCGTCCGTCGGCGCGGAGGATGTTGCCAACCTGAGTGCGGCGATTCTGATGATTCTGGTGCTGTCCTTCTCCCTGCTTGCGCATTACCTGGAGGGGAGAATCCGAAAGAAGATGGGCGATACCAAGTGAGCCTTTGGGAGGATAAGAAGAGATGAGTGAAAACAGCAAGTTTACAGCGAGTAATCTGAATCTCTACTACGGGGATTTCCATGCGCTGAAGAATATCAATTTTGAAATCGAGGCCAACAAGATCACGGCACTGATCGGACCCTCCGGCTGCGGCAAGTCAACCTTCCTGAAGACCTTGAACCGTATGAACGATTTCGTCGAAGGCTGCAAAATTGAAGGAGATGTCCTTCTGGACGGAAAAGACATCTATAAGACAGACATGAGCGCCATCGAGCTGAGGCAGAGAGTCGGGATGGTCTTCCAGCAGCCCAATCCTTTTCCGAAATCCATTTATGAGAATGTCGCCTATGGCCCGAGAATCCGTGGGATCAAAAAGAAGAGCGAACTGGATGAGATTGTAGAGACCTCCCTGCGCGAGGTCGGAATCTGGGATGAATTCAAGGACCGCCTGCACAAATCTGCGCTGGGACTCTCCGGCGGGCAGCAGCAGCGGCTCTGTATTGCGAGGACCGTCGCCGTCCATCCGGAGGTCGTTCTGATGGATGAGCCGACTTCGGCGCTGGATCCGATCTCCACGATGAAGATCGAGGATCTGGCTGTGGAAATGAAGAAAAAGTACACCATCGTGATCGTCACGCACAACATGCAGCAGGCGAACCGGATCTCCGACACGACGGCCTTCTTCCTGCTGGGCGAGCTGATCGAGGTCGGTGCGACAAAGGATCTCTTCCTCAATCCGAAGAACAAGAAGACGGAAGAATACATCACCGGAAGATTCGGCTGACTGCCGGGCACGGCAGGGAACAGGCGGCCGTATCAGACTGGAAGCGGCTTGTCAGCTGTGCCGTGGAGGATGATGGGGACTGAAGAAGCTTACGCAGGCAGAAGACCGGTTGAGCATATACCAGAGAAAGACAGACGGACGGACTGAAAGAGAGTCACCCAGGCAGTTCGTCCCGGAGAGTCAGGAGGTAAGTATGGGAACACGGAAAGGATATGACCTGGAGTTGAAGGAAATCAATGACCGGGTGGAGACGATGGGCAAGCAGGTGCTGCTCGCCATTGACCGGACGATCATCGCGCTGGAGAAGATGGATGTCGTGGCGGCGAATGCGATCATGAAGAATGATGCACTGATCGATGCGATGGAGACGGATATTGAGGAACGGTGCATTCAGATCGTTGTCAAGCAGCAGCCGATTGCGTCGGACTGGAGGAGACTTGCGAGCTATATGCGGATGATCAGCGACCTGGAGCGGATCGCGGACAACTGCAGTGACATCGCCATCTACATCAAGAAGCTGGCGTCCCTGAAAACCGTCACGCCTCCGGCTCATCTTGGTGAGGCCTTCTCGTCCATGAGGCAGATGGTCGCCGACATGGTGGAGGCCTTCCATAATGAAGATCTTCAGCTGGCAGAAAAGGTTGTAAAGGCAGACGATATCATCGATGAGCTGTTTGAGAAGAATGTTCAGGAAATCCGGGATGCCATTAAGGCAGACACAGATGCCATCGAGCAGTATCTGGATTATCTGTTCATCGACAAATATGTAGAGCGGATGGCGGACCACGTGACCGCCGTCGCGTCCTGGATTTCTTTTATCACAAAGGGCGAACTGAACATCATGTTCACGGACCGCTATGCCAGGGAGAGCAAGGACAACCCGCAGTGACAGCAGAAGCCAGGACGGCCTTTCTTATTTTTTACAGACATTTCACGGCGGCAGGCCGTCAGAGTTCACATTTCGGATTTACACTCTGATTGTATCCGTGGGAAACACACATGAAGGATCAATCATAGAGGAGGGAAATTTCAATGCTGAATCACAAAATCACTGGAATGATTCTGACGGGAACGCTTGCGGCATGTCTGAGCGTGTCTGCAATGGCATCGACCGCTCATTTTAATGACTCCAGTGTGACAGGAAAGGATTCTGGATGGGAAGACTGGACAAAGCAGTGGCCGACTGTCGCGGCGGATTATGAGAAGGTTTCCATCTCAGTCGGCGCAGATCAGACGCAGCTGAACTTTGGATGGTATTCCAAATCGAAGGATGATGCGAAGGTTTTCTTTGGAGAGGACCAGGACAAGCTCCAGGAGTTTGACGGAGAGAGCGGAGAGGTAGACAAGACTTTCACCGGTGATACCCAGTATTATTACAACCATGTGACGGTCACGGGGCTGAAGGCATCGACGAAGTATTTCTACACGGTCCAGAAGGATGGAAAGCAGACGGATCCCGCAGAGTTTGACACCCAGTCTTTTGATACAATTAAGATGCTCTATGTAGGCGACCCGCAGGTCGGTGCTTCCAAAGGACAGCCGACTTCCACCTCCGAGGAGCTTGCGGAGGACAGCGGCGGGGCAAACACGGCAGCAGAGAATGATGGCTTTGCCTGGAACCGGACGCTGAACATTGCACTGGATCAGAACAAGGACATCAACTATATCATTTCCGCAGGCGACCAGGTCAACAACACAGGGAACCCGAAGGAAGAGGAATTTGCCAGCTACCTGAATGCAGAGAAACTGTCCGGCATCGCAGAGGCGACCACAATCGGCAATCATGACTCCCTGACGAAGGATTACGGATATCACTTCTTCAATCCGAACCAGACTGGGAAAGGACAGACGGAAGCAGGCGGTGACTACTACTACAGCTATGGACCTGGCCTTTTCATTGTGCTGAATACGAACAACTACAATGTTGCGGAGCATGCGGAGACAATCAAGGAAGCGGTGGCTTCAAACCCGGACGCCAAATGGAGAATTGTCACGATCCATCAGGATATCTATGGCTCAGGACTTGACCACTCCAACACGGACGGCATGATTCTTCGTACACAGCTGACACCGCTTTTTGATGAGAATGATATCGACGTCGTTCTCCAGGGCCATGACCACACCTACAGCAGAACCAAGATGCTGGAAGGTGATGGCCAGGAGCATGGTAAGTATGAGTTCAGACTGGATGATACAGGCAAGGACTATGATTGGGACCATGCTTACAATGTTGACACGGATGAAGCAATCAAGCTTGATACGTCGGACGCGACCGATGACGAGAAGGCTGCGAAGGAGAAGTTCGACCAGGACAACAGTTGCTACACCATCGAGGATGTGGATGGCAATTCCGTCGACAATCCGACTGGGATCCTCTACATGACTGCAAACTCCGCATCCGGTTCCAAGTACTATGAGCTGGCGGAGACACAGCAGGATTATGTAGAAGTCCGCAGCCAGAACTGGCTTCCGTCCTACTCGGTCATCTCTCTGAGCGACAGTGCTTTCACGATCGATACGTACCAGATCAAGGATGACGGATCGGTCGAGGCGATCGATGACACCTTCACCATCAACAAGACGGATGATGGCAAGGCTGAGGCAGACGCGCAGTCTTCCGATGAAACTGCGGCTGCAACCGAGGCACAGTAAACCTGAACACCGATCAGCTGCTCTGTGCGATAACAGCGCAGGGCAGATCAGACATACAGGGTTTGGAAGAAGCTGCTCCAGGCGTAAGAGCCCGGGGCAGCCTTTCATATACAGATATTGTGGAGCTGAGATATGGGACGATTTACGGTCAAAAAGCCAATGATCAAAGAGAAGCAGACACCTGTGACCGGAAGAAGAAATGAGAAATTGAAAGAAAGCACGTCATGCGGAAAAAGAATCTGGATCCGGCGGACGGTGATGGCGGCCATCTTTTTTATTCTGATTCTTGCAGCCTACAGGCTGAATACGATGAAAAAGACGGAGCTTGTCACCCGCACCGGGAATACATATGAGAAGGGGGTTGTGCAGAAAGTCCTGCAGGACAACCTGCAGGCAGACGGGACACGCAGTGGAGAACAGGTCGTGACAGTGAAGATGACAACAGGTGTGCGCAAAGGAGAGGTCATTCAAATGACCTCTGCATCTGGTTTCCTGTTTGGAACAGCCTGCACACCTGGTCTTCATGTCATTGTTGTTCAGTCTGTCTCTGGCGACTCGACGGTATCCTCTGTCTATTCCAGAGACCGAGGCGGGGTGATCCTGTTCTTTGGTCTGTTGTATCTTGTGGCTCTGATTGCGGTTGGCGGTCGGCAGGGCTTGAAGGCTTCCGCCGGTCTCATCATCACGTTCTTCATCATCATTTTTATCTGGATTCCGCTCATCTATCTGCGTGTCTCGCCAATCCGCTCCGCCGTCGTGATCTGTGCCCTGACGACCATTCTGACCTTCTGGTGCATCGGCGGAATCAGCCGCAAGACGATCACTGCAACGCTCGGGACGGTCTCAGGTGTTGTGATCGCCGGAATCTTTGCGGAGATTTTCTCTCTGGCGACGGGAATCAGCGGCTGGAATGTCTCGAACATCGAGACCCTGCTGACGATCTGGGAGTCAAATCGCATTAAGGTCGGAGGCCTTCTCTTTGCAGGAATTCTGATCTCGGCGCTCGGTGCGGAGATGGATGTGGCGATGTCCATATCCAGTTCGATGCAGGAAGTGTGCAGACAGAATCCCGGGATTTCCAGATGGGAACTTTTCTGTGCAGGCATGCGTGTGGGAAGAGATATGATGGGAACGGATTCTAATACGCTGCTTCTTGCTTTTGTCGGGACGGAGGTCTCTCAGCTAGTCCTGAATTTTGCCTACGATCTTCCGACTGCACAGGTCCTCAATTCCAACAACATCGGAATCGCCTTTATGCAGGGCCTTTCCGGCAGCTTCGGAATTGTGCTGTCCGTCCCGATCACCGTTTTGATCGCATCCTGGATCTTCCGTGGGAAGCCGTCAGAATCCACAGAACGGATTCTTCAGTGAAGATCCAGCTCCGGCGGCTCGTCGAGATGCTGCGAAACGTACTTCCCATCTTTCTTGCGCTGCCGGACGCATTCGGTCAGGAGGTATTCGATCTGGCCGTTGACAGAGCGGAAATCATCTTCTGCCCAGGCAGCGATTGCATCGTAGAGCTTTTCATTCAACCTGAGCGGAATCTGTTTCTTTGCCAAGCGTATCCCTCCTTTTCAGCTTAATACAGCGAGCCGGAGTTGACGACTGGCTGCGCATCACGATTGCCGCACAGAACGACCAGCAGGTTGGAGACCATGGCAGCCTTTCGCTCATCGTCGAGATCGACAACATTATCTTCCTTCAGCTTCTCAAGCGCCATCTGAACCATACCGACAGCACCGTCCACGATCAGTTTTCTCGCATCGACGATTGCCGATGCCTGCTGGCGCTGCAGCATCGCAGCCGCGATCTCCGGCGCGTAGGCCAGGTAAGTAATGCGGGCATCCAGGATCTCGAGCCCGGCAACCTCAACCTTGCTCTGGATCTCGTCCCGGATCCGCTTTGCGACGACCTCTGTTGAGCCGCGCAGGGAACCGTCGTCCGCCTGACCGTCGCCTGTGGTGTCAATGTTCGGCGCGACATCGTATGGGTAGATTTTCACAACATTGCGGACAGCCGCATCGCATTGGAGTGAGAGATATTCCTTGAAGTTGTCGACGGTGAAGACAGCCTTTGCCGTATTGACAACCCTCCACATGACGGCCACCCCGACTTCGACCGGGTTTCCGAGCGCGTCATTGACCTTCTGACGGCTGTTGTTCAGGGTCATCACCTTGAGAGAAATGACATTCCCGCTGGAAGCGGAGGTGGAGGACTCGGCGGCGCCCTTCAGCAGTGCCGCTGCGACAGAATTCTTATCGCCATCGTTTACATCCCGGCTCTGACCAAGCTGGGTTCTCTTCGCGGGATTGAAGCTGCTGCAGAAGGGATTGACGGCATAAAAACCAGGTCCCTTCAGTGTTCCAATGTAGTCGCCGAACAGCGTGATGACGAGCGCTTCCTGTGGCTTCAAGACACGCAGGCCTGCCAGCGGAAGCCAGCAGATGCAAGCCAGGATCATAGGAATGACCTGGAATGCCAGAGGACTGTCGGTTGAGATGAAAAAGACGCTCAGAAGCACCAAAACGGTCTCGAGCGCAAGGGTCAGGGTGAGGACGAGCATACCGTTCTTTTTGGCTTGCAGAATCTTCTCTTTTACATCCTGAGGCGGTTTTCCGGAAGCTGTATTGAGTGCTTGAGTCTGGTTCTGATTCTGATTCAGATTGTCCATCATGATTGGATCCTCCCTCCAATTTGTGTAGATGTCTAACTGATATCTAAATGATATCAAATATTACCACGCTGTCAAGAGCATCAGGCTGTTTTATGACACTTTTATTGCAGATCTGGGTACGCTGCGATCTGACAAACCAGATATAATTGGGCGTATGGTTTTTGGATATTTCACGAATCATCTGCAAAGAAAGGATTCCCTGATCACGCATGGGCTATCATCAGCTGTCTTACCTGCTGGGGTTTCTCCCGCTGGTTTTTCTATTGTTCTCCATCTGTCCGAAGCGATCCAGAAGGCATGTGCTTGCCGGTGCCTCCTGGCTGTATTTCTTTCTGTGCAGCCGGTATCTGATTGTCTATCTTCTCGGAACGACGGTATGGACTTACCTCATGGGAATCTGGATCGGGAAGCTCGGAGACGGACTTCCGGAGAGTGCGGCTGCCGCTTCCAGGGAACCGTACAGAAAACAGGTCATGGCGCATCAGGCTGTGATGCTCCTTGCAAATGGTGTTTTGTTTGGTGTCCTTTTCTATCTGAAATATACCGGCTTTTTTGTGCGGCAGCTGAACAAGCTGGTTGTGCATGCAGGCGGGGCTGCGATCATCGCGCCTAGGCTGCTTGTGCCGATCGGTATATCCTTCTATACGCTGGAGGCGGTGGGATATCTTCTCGAGGTCTATTGGAGAAGAGTTCCGGCGGACAGGGATTTCATCCGGATTGCGCTTTTTCTGGGGTTCTTTCCGCAGACGATGGAAGGACCGATTGCACGCTACGGAGATACTGCGATGCAGTTTTCCAGCCTTTCGGAGAAGGCGGAAATAAGGGGATACGGTATACCGGGCATTCAGGCTGCGAGCGGCGTGCCGCGCACGCTGGAGGAGATGACAGCCTCCGCTATGCGCATCTGCTGGGGGATGTTCAAGAAGCTGGTCGTGGCCGACCGGCTGAACATCATCGTTGCGACGTTGTTCGGGGAATATGAGAAGCAGAATGGCGTGTTGATCATTGTGGCAGCCGTCTGCTACACGGTCCAGCTTTACATGGAGTTCTCCGGGATGATGGATGTGGTCATCGGCTCTGCCAGACTGTTTGGCATCCGTCTGCCGGAGAATTTCCGCCAGCCCTTTTTCTCTCAGACAGCATCGGAATTCTGGAGAAGATGGCATATCTCGCTCGGCACCTGGCTGAAGGACTATCTGTTCTATCCTGTTGCGACATCGGCAACAGCCAAAAAGCTGGGGAAAAGGCTCCGGAAAAAGTCCGGGCGGTATGTGGCAAAGCTTGCTGTCTCTGCGCTGGCGCTGACACCTGTCTGGCTGTTCAATGGTCTGTGGCATGGAGCGGAGTGGAACTATATCTTTTACGGGATCTACTATCTTGTACTGCTGCTCCTGGAGCTGGCGCTTGAACCGGTCAAGGCGGGTTTCTACCGCAGGACAGGGATTCGTCAGAACGGCCGGGGTGCCACGCTGCTGAGGATTCTGAGAACCTGGGTGATCATTTTCACCGGGGAGATGTTCTTCCGCGCACCGGGGCTGCGGGCAGGATTCTGCATGTTCCGGAGTCTGTTTCACGGTTTTGGAATCAGCCGCCTCTGGGACGGGACGCTCCTGACATTCGGCCTGGGAATGGCGGACTGGACAGCCATCATCGGCGGAACAGCGGTTGTCTTTCTCTATGATCTGCTGCGTGAGCGCGGCTTTTGCATCCGGGACTGGGTTTTTGCAAGAAAGCTGCCGGTCCGGTGGGCGCTTTACAACGCGCTTATATTCGCGGTGATCATTTTTGGCGCATACGGAACCGGCTATCAGGCGGTCGACCTGATCTATGCCGGATTCTGAGGGGTACAGCAATATGGAAAAAGAGACATCGAAATCGATCCGGTCAGGAGGAAGGATCACACGGCGGGTGCTTGCATTTTTTGCCTGCCTGATCATCCTGCTGCTTCTGGCGTCACGGCTTTTTCTGGAGATCACCGGCGCGGAGGCAAAGAATGGATACCGCTCCCGCAACACGGTCTACTGGGATCTTGAGCAGGAGAAAAAGAACAGCCTGGATATCCTTGTACTTGGAAACAGTGAGGCCTTTGCGTCCTTCTCCCCGATGGAGCTGTGGCTGGGAGGCGGCATTCCGTCCTACCTGGCATCGATTCCGGGTGAGACGATGGTGGAAATGAATTCCATTCTCCATGTGGCGCTCAGACGGCAGCATCCGAAGGCACTGCTCATCGAGACACATGCGCTTTATACTGATCTGGAACCTGGAAAGGCAGATGAACTGCTGCTTCAGCAGGCCGGGCAGAATGCATTTCAGATCTTCCGGCTGCATAATCTCTGGAAGGATGCCATTGAAAAGCCGAAGAACAAACGAAGGGTCTGGAAGGGATTTCGGCTGATGCCTACAATCAGACCGCCGAAGCAGCTTGGCGATTATATGAAGCCCGATGACGGAACAGAGCCGATTGACCCGCAGAATGTCCGGATTCTTAAAAAGATTCAAAATATCTGTGAGAGAAGAGGGATGGCACTGCTTCTGTACAGTGCGCCATCCCCGAAGAATTACAATATGAAGCGGCACAACACACTCGCGCTCCTGTCAGAAGAGCTGGGCGTGCCGTATACCGACCTGAACCTGAAGACCGGGGAGGTCGGAATCGACTGGACGACGGACAGCCTCGATGGCGGAGATCACCTGAATCTGTCAGGAGCGCGGAAGACGACGGCTTATCTTCAGAGGATGCTTCAGGCAGAAGTGCCGGCGCTTTCCGACAAGAGGTCCGATCCGGCCTACAGCGAATGGAACGGGCTGGCGGCACGGTACCAGAAGCGGGAAAGCAGGATGCTCGCGAAGATGAGAGAACGGGCTGCGGCGCAGGGACTCACTCCATGACGTAGCCCACATTCCGGATGGTCTTGATGCGGTCTGCGGAATTCCCGAGTTTCTGGCGAAGGGTCTTGATGTGCATGTCAACGGTGCGGGACTCCCCCTCGAAGTTTGTATCCCAGACCCGTTGCATGATGACATCCCTTGTCATGACGATCCCAGGGTTACTCATCAGAAGCCGGAGCAGCTCGAACTCCTTGTATGTCAGGTCGACCGTCCTGCTATCGACTGTGACGATGCGGCGGGAGCTGTCGAGGCACACATTCCCCAGCTGCAGGACAGGCCGGATCTGGTCGCCCTGGGTTCTCCGGAGCAGGGCTTTCACGCGCGTGATCAGTTCCATGACAGAAAAGGGCTTCTTGATGTAGTCGTCAGCCCCGATGTCAAGCCCCTTGATCATATCGATCTCAGCCGTCTTTGCCGTCACCATGATGACCGGAACATGAGCCGTCATTTCATTCTGGCGAAGCTTCTTCAGAATTTCATTTCCATCCATATCGGGAAGCATGATGTCAAGGAGAACCAGATCGGGCATCTTCTCAGAGACCGCCCGGAAGAAATCCTTCCCGTTCGAGAAGCCCTGGACGGTATGCCCGGAATTCTTCAGCGCGATGCTCTCAATTTCCTGAATATCGCTGTCATCCTCAACAATGTAAATCTCAGCCATGTCCGATTTCGCTCCTGTAAGATAATCGATGTTGTTTTCTGTTACAGAATGATCACAGTGTCAAAAGTCCGGCACTCAACTCACAGAATACCAGAAGGATGTAAAAAGATCGATAAGGAAATGAAAAATCTGCGTAAAGCGGTCTGGCGCAGGCATCGGGCAAGCGTGACAGCTCTCCGGGTTACATGGTAGAATTGTTTCAACATGTCAGAATGAAAGGAGTATTCAAGTGAGGAGGAACAGTCATGCTGGATGAGAGAACGATCAGACAGATGCCGAAGCTGGGATTCGGACTGATGCGTCTGCCGAGGGCAGACGAAGAAAAGGACATCATCGATCTTGAACAGACAAAAAGAATGGTCGATGCATTCATGAGCGCAGGGCTGAAGTATTTTGACAGTGCCTATGTCTATAACGGGAGCGAGGAGGCGGCGAGAAAGGCGCTGACAGAACGGTACCCGCGCGACAGCTTCTTCATCACCTCGAAGCTGAATGTCAATGCTTCCTATATTCATAATGAAGCGGAGGCGAAAGCGGAGTTCGATGAATCGCTCAGACGCGAGGGGGTCGATTACTTTGACTTCTATCTGCTTCATGCGCTGGGAAGCGGAAACATTCAGAAGTTTGACGACTGGCACCTGTGGGAGTTTTTAAGGGAGAAGAAGGCGGAGGGGAAGATCCGCCACTACGGTTTTTCCTTTCACGACACGCCGGAGGTGCTTGATGAGCTGCTGACGAAGCACCCGGATGTCGAGTTTGTCCAGCTGCAGATCAACTATGCGGACTGGGAGAATCCGCGCGTGCAGTCCAGAGGCTGCTATGAGACCGCCGTCAGGCATCACAAGCCGGTCATCGTAATGGAGCCGGTCAAGGGCGGGACGCTGGCAATTCCGCCGAAGGCCGCAAGAGAACTGATGAAAGCTGCAGATCCGGATGCAAGCTATGCATCGTGGGCAATCCGGTTCGCAGCCAGCCTGCCGGGCGTCATGGTGGTGCTCTCCGGGATGTCCGATGAGAAACAGACAGCGGATAACATCTCCTATATGAAGGATTTCCAGCCACTCAGCGAAAAAGAACAGGAAGTGATCCGAAGCGTGCAGAAGATCCTCGCCGAAATCGATCAGATTCCGTGTACCGCCTGTCGCTACTGCGTAGCGGGCTGCCCGAAAAAAATCAATATTCCGGGTATATTCAGCGCGATGAACCTTCAGCTGGTCTATGATAACCATACATCCGCAGTGAGAAATTATGCTTTTTCTACAGGAGAAGGGCATGGAAAGGCATCAGACTGTATCCATTGCGGCCAGTGTGCAAGACAGTGTCCGCAGCACATTCAGATTCCGGAATGGATGGACAAAATCACAGCGATACTGGAGTAAACGGGACGTCCGCAATGAAATTCCATAGACACAGCAGACTCAGGATATGCAGACAGACTGGCAGGAGCAGCCATCTTGCATTTTAGAAGTACAGGAGTATGGGAAAGACTGGTTGCTACATTTTAATTTTGCTATATAATGAAACACTGTAAAGGAAAAAGGACCCTGGTTGGGTTCAAATTGAAAGGAGTTCTGTTATGGATAAGGAACAGTATCTTGCGGTATACCGCCACTCCCTCGCCCATGTGCTGGCGAAGGCTGTGATTGAAATCTACGGGAAGGACGTTCAGTATGCGATCGGACCGCAGATCGAGGATGGCGCGTACTATGACTTTGTGCTTCCCGCAGGAAAGTCGATCACCGAGGCGGATTTCACAGCGATCGAGAACAAGATGCATGAGATCCTGAAGAGGAAGGAAGACTGGACATGCAAGGAGGTCAGCCGCGCGGAGGCTCTTGAGCTCTTCAAGAATCAGAAGTTCAAGACCGAGCTGATTGAGGACCTTCCGGAAGACGAGAAGATCACTGTTTACTATACCGGGGATGACTATGTCGACCTGTGCCGCGGACCTCATGTGTCCAACTCCCAGGAGCTTCTGAGTGCGGCATTCAAGATCCACTCCACCTCCATGGCATACTGGAGAGGGGATGAAAAGCGTGACAGGCTGCAGAGAGTCTACCTGTATGCATTTCCATCGAAGGACGAGCTCAAGGCGCACCTCAAGATGATCGAGGAGGCAAAGGAGCGTGATCACCGGAAGATCGGCACGCAGCTCGAGCTCTTTATGTTCAACGAGACCGCTCCGGGTATGCCGTACTGGCTGCCGAGAGGGTGGCAGATGTACCAGGCGCTCATGAAGTACAGCCGTCAGATCCAGAGAAAGCATGGCTATACCGAGATCGCGGCGCCGCTGATCAACAACAAGCGCCTGTGGCTTGTCAGCGGGCACTGGGCACACTATCTGAACAACATGTTCATTGTGCCGGGTGTCGACGGGTACACGAAGGCGGATGTCGATGTCGATGAGCTGGTCGCAGACCTGAAGGACCCGGATGCAGAGACCTCAAAGACGAAGATTGAGGCGGGATCTGTGGTCTACAACCGTGAGAATCCGGACACGATGGCCGCAAAGCCGATGAACTGCCCGAACGCCATGCTCACCTACAAGAGAAAGACCCGTTCCTACAAGGAGCTTCCGATCCGCTATGGCGAGTACGATGTCCTTCACCGCAAGGAGAAGTCTGGTCAGCTGAACGGTCTGCTCCGTGTGCAGGAATTCCGCCAGGACGATTGTCATACCTTCGTCATGGAGTCTCAGATCAAGGATGAGATCGCGGACATCATCTCCATCGCAGATGAGGTCTACAAGACCTTCGGCGTCAGCTACCGGGCAGAGCTCTCCACCAGGCCGGATGATTTCATGGGAGACATCGAGGTCTGGAACCGTGCGGAGGCTGACCTGCGCGAGATCCTGGATGAAAAGTACGGGAAGGGCGGCTACGAGGTTAATGAGGGAGACGGTGCGTTCTACGGACCGAAGATCGATCTTCAGATCAAGGACGCCATCGGAAGAGAATGGCAGTGCGGAACCATACAGCTGGACTTCCAGCTTCCGCATAACTTTGGCCTGACCTACACGGCCGAGGACGGGTCCAGTCAGATGCCGGTTGTCATCCACCGCGCGATCTACGGCTCCCTGGAGCGTTTCATCGGGATCATCATCGAGAACTTCAAGGGAAACTTTCCGTTCTGGCTCTCACCGATGCAGGTCGGCATCGTTCCGATCCGTCCGGAGCACAACGCCTATGCAAAGAAGATTGAGGATCTGCTGGTCGACAGAGGAATCCGTGTGGAGGCCGACTACAACGACATCAACATGAAGACCAAGATCAAGACCTTCCACAACTACAGGGATCCGTACATCCTGGTCCTCGGCGACAAGGAAGCGGCGGAGAACACCGTTTCCATCAACATCAGAGGCAATAAGAAGCTGAATGATGTTCCGGTGGAGAAATTCCTCGAGCTCTGCGACCGGATGAACAAGACGCACTGCCTTGACATCATCGATACACTGGACTGATAATGAAAGCCATCCGCTGATCATACCTCAGCGGATGGCTTTTCTTATGCGCTTCGCACGCATTTCATTCTCGATCTGTATTTCGGATGGCGGCGTTGAGTGTATTCAATACTTTTTTCTTGTCAGCGCTCCAGAGCGGCGCAATCAGGAGCGCTTTTGGGCCATCCCCGGTGAGGCGGTGGATGACCATTTCCTCAGGAAGAATCTTCAGACAGGAGATGACAATTCGGCTGTATTCCTCAAGAGTCAGGATATGGAAGGGTTTTTCCTGATATTCCCGTGCAAGCTGCGTGCCACGAAGCACGTGAAGAAGCTGGAGCTTGATGCCGTCCGTGCGGATGCCTTCTGAGCAGCCGACTTGGTAACGCCAAAACAGATCGCTCACATGTCGGACAGTCTGGAGCATATCTGCTTCATTTTCATCGGGAAGTCCCAGGATGACATGGACAATGACGGTCAGACCAGCCTCTTTCAGTCTGCGGTAGGCATCGTCAAAAACCTTCAGGGCATATCCTCTGTGGATGCGCTGTGCGGTCTGATCACTGGCGGTCTGAAGTCCCAGTTCCACCCAGACAGGCTTGACCCGGTTCAGCTCTCTGAGCATCCGAATCTGATCACTTCCGAGACAGTCGGGCCGGGTACCGATGGACAGGATGCAGATTTCCGACCGCCGGATGGTTTCCTGATAGAGCGAACGGAGCCTTTTCACATCGCCGTAGGTGTTGGTGTAGGACTGAAAGTATGCAATGTACAGCCGCTTTTCTGCCGGGATCGAGGAGGGGATCTTCTGATCCACACGCTGTTTTGCAAGACGGATCTGCTCTTCGACAGGCAGGAGAGGGGAGGCGAATTCTCCGGATCCGCCGTTTGAGCAGAACGTGCAGCCTCCTGTCCCGAGCGTGCCATCTCTGTTCGGGCAGCTGCAGCCCGACTGAAGGGACAGCCTGTATATTTTCTGGCCATAGGTTTCCTTCAGGACGTCTGAAACACTCCGATATTCCAATTTTCCTCTCTCCTTTTCAGATTTTCATTTTTCAAACCTGACGTTCCTATTATGAAAGGATCTGTCTGCCTTTTCAAGGCACGGAAGCGGCGGGGGTATGAAATGGACGGAATCGGTAATCGAAAGGCCGGGATTGATTCAGAGTCTGCTCAGCGGTACACTCATGTCAGGCTGCCTGGACCAGCGGAACTTAAGCCGGCGGTAATAAAGGCTGATGGGATCAGGCTTGCGATATGAGGATGGCGGAAAGAGACCGTCAGTAAAAGGCTGGTGGGAATAATAGGCGGTCAGGATAAAAGAAACAACGAGGAGGAATACGCATGCAGTACCAGATTGAAGATATTCTGGAAGCGGACTTTGGCTGCGAGGAGCGGGAGGAAGGGGCACCTCTTCTGTGCTGCCTGGTACTGTCGGCAGACGGAAAACGAATATACCGGAACATTCCGGATGAACTGGCCAGGAAGTGCGCGCTGGCAAAAGGGATTGTGCTGACAGAGGAGGAGCTGAGAGGGCTCGAGACAGGGACAGTGCTGGAAATGGATCATTCGGCAGAAGGAAAGCCGGTAAGCTTTCGAACCTGATCCTGACAGGTGTCATCGCCTGGAGATGTGGATAGATAGAGAAACGGAGAGAACAGTTTATATGAATTTGACGATTAGAAAAACCGGGGAGATGGACCTGCCAGCGGTTCTTGCGATCTACAGACACGCGAGAACCTTTATGAAGGAACATGGAAACCCGAGGCAGTGGGGCGATCAGTGGCCGCCCGAGGCGCTGATCCGGGAGGACATCCGGAGAGAAAAGAGCTACGTCTGCGAGACGGATGGAAAGGTGGAAGCGACATTTTTCTATGATGAGGGGGAAAATGTCGAACCGGCGTACTCGGTTATAGACGGAAGCTTTACAGGGCCGGCGCGATATGGCGTCGTGCATAGAATTGCAGCCTCTGAAAATGGTCATGGCGCCGGCTCTTTCTGCGTGAACTGGGCGGTGTCTCAGTGCGGGAACCTCAGGATTGATACGCATCCGGATAACCTCATCATGCAGCATATGCTCCAGAAAAACGGGTTTCGGTACTGCGGAATCGTCCATATTCCGGAGGACGATGACCCGAGATACGCCTATGAGAAGGCAGTACGCTGCGGGGAACGCTATTACCTGAAGAACGAACTTTTGACACGTTATCATGATGAGGAGTGGGGAAAGCCTGAGCATGACGAGCAGAAGCTCTATGAGATGTTTGTCCTGGAGCTTTTCCAGGCAGGTGTTTCGTGGGAACTTCTGCTCAGAAAGCGGGAGAATTTCCGAAGCGCTTTTGACAACTTTGACGCAGAGAAAATTGCGGCGTACGGACCGGAGAAGATTGACGCGCTGATGCAGGATCCGGGCATTATCCGGAACCGCAGGAAGATTGAGGCGGCCATCGGGAATGCACGTGTGGTGCTGAAGCTGAGGGAAGAGTTTGGGTCATTTTCAAATTATCTCTGGCACTTTACGGGAAACCGGAGTATCCCGGAGCGCATGGACGCTGTGACTGACCAGCTGAGTGATGACGTGTCGAAGGATATGAAAAAGAGGGGGATCCGTTTCGCCGGTTCGGTGACAGTGTTCTCCTTCCTGCAGGCGGTCGGCATTCTCTACTGCCATGATCCGGAATGCCTCTGCTTTCACAGAGATCACGCGGAGACATTTGCACAGAACCACTATCAGCCGGAAAATCGCGTGTCCGGCGGGAGAAACGACAGATGATCATTGGAATAGAGGATGATTTCAGTCTTGAGAAGATGGCAGACTGCGGGCAGTGCTTCCGGGCTGTCTGCCTCCCGGACGGGAGCTATCGGTTCATCAGCCGCGAAAAGGTTCTGAATATCAGGGAACAGGGCTCTCATCAGTTCCAGGTGTCCTGCTCTGAGGAGGAGTGGGATGAATTCTGGAGAGACTACTTTGATCTGTCCAGAACATACAAGCGGATCAGGGAGGACCTTCTTCTGCAGCTCAGCGGAGAAAGGACGACCCCTTTCGGACAGACATCCCGCGGGATGTCAGAGCGAGATGCCGCCACAGAAACAGCCCGCAGGCAGGGCAGCATAGACCCCGGAGAACGATGTATCCAGGGACTAGACGTGGGTTCAGATGCTGCGATCCGATTCCTGACGCAGGCGGAGCAGGCGGGCAGGGGACTGCGGATTCTTCGACAGGATCCGTGGGAGATGCTGATTACCTTTATCATCTCGCAGCGCAAGAACATCCCGGCGATCCGGTTGGCGGTTGAGAAGCTGGCGATGTTATACGGACATCCGGTGAATGAGATGCTGTTTACCTTCCCGACACCGGAAGAATTGGGAAGAGCATCGGAGGCGGATCTGCGGGCAGCAGGACTTGGATACCGTGCGCCGTATGTGAGGGATGCGGCAGACAAGGTGCTGTCGGGAGCGCTCGATCTTGAAGCAATGGGAAAGCTGGGTGATGAGGCGCTTTTTGAGAAGCTGATAAGCGTGAAGGGCGTCGGAAAGAAGGTTGCCAACTGCATCTGTCTGTTCGGGTTTGGCAGAACATCCAGAGCACCGGTTGACGTCTGGATCGAGCGGGCAATCACTCTGTGCGGCGGGGTGGATCCATTTCCGGCATTCGGAGAATATGCAGGCATCATGCAGCAGTACGCCTTTTACTACATGACGCACCAGAAAATGTGACGGGCATCTATCTTCATGCCAGCGTCTTCAGAGGGCGGGATACCGGGAATCATCACGTCCGGCTCTGTGACAGCAAGAAAAGTCCCGGAGCATCTGATGGTTTTCCATCAGATGCTCCGGGTTTTTTCATGAGTGGCCTGTTTCTGGCTGCATTCTGATTATCTGCTGACAACGAAGTTCACGATTCTGCCCGGTACATAGATCTCCTTGCGGATCGTTCCCGTCAGACGGCCTGCGAGCGCTTCCTTTGCGGCTGCAATCGCTTCATCCTTTGTCGCATCCTTCTTGATTGTGATGCGGGTGCGGAGCTTTCCGTTCTCCTGGACAGCCACCTCAATCTCATCCTCGATGGTCTTGGACTCGTCAAAGACCGGCCACGGCGCAAGGGAGCAGAAGCCCTCATGGCCGGTGAATTCCCACAGCTCCTCGCAAAGATGCGGTGCAAACGGGCACAGGAGCTTGACGAAGGTTTCAAACTGTTCCTTCGAAATCGCGCCCACTGCGCTGATCTCATTGATGAGCGTCATCATCGCAGCGATGGCAGTGTTGAACTTGGTCGCCTCGATATCATCGGACACCTTCTTGATGGTGCGATGGACAGCTGCTTCCAGCTTGTCCGTCTTCGACCGATCATCCGAAATCAGATCGGTGAGGCCGGCGACACGGTCAAGGAATCTCCGACAGCCCTTTACGGAGCTGTCATTCCACGGAGCTGCGGCACTGTAGTCGCCCATGAAAAGCACATAGGTGCGGAGCGTGTCGGCACCGTACTGATCCACGATGTCGACCGGGTCAATGACATTGCCCTTCGACTTGGACATCTTGTCGCCGTCGGAGCCGAGGATCAGTCCCTGAATCGTGCGCTTCTTGTATGGCTCCGGGCACGGAACCTCACCGATATCATAGAGGAATCTGTGCCAGAAGCGGGAGTAGAGCATATGCCTGGTGACATGCTCCATTCCGCCGTTATACCAGTCAACCGGCATCCAGTATTTCAGCTTGTCCGGATCCGCAAATGCTTTTTCATTGTGCGGATCGCAGTATCTGAGGAAATACCAGGAGGAACCGGCCCACTGCGGCATGGTGTCTGTCTCACGCTGCGCTTTGCCGCCGCACCTGGGGCAGGTGCAGTTGACGAACTCCGGAACACGCGCCAGAGGGGACTGACCGTCCTGCCCAGGCTCGAAGTTGTCAAGCTTCGGAAGCTTCAACGGAAGCTGATCATACGGAACCGGGACAATGCCGCAGTTCGGGCAGTGAATCAGCGGAATCGGCTCTCCCCAGTAACGCTGACGATTGAAGGCCCAGTCCTTCATCTTGTACTGGACACCCTTCTCGCCGATGCCTCTCTCCTCGAGAACCTCCAGCATCTTCCGGATGGAGTCCTTCTTGTTCGTGTAGCCGTTCAGGAAGTCGGAGTTGATCATCTTCCCGTCGCCGGTGTACGCTTCCTTCTCAATGTCGCCGCCCTCAATGACTGGGATGATCTCGCAGCCGAACTTGTGCGCAAAATCCCAGTCACGCTGATCATGCGCCGGAACAGCCATGATCGCGCCGGTGCCGTAGCCCATCATGACGTAGTCAGCCGCAAAGATCGGGATCTCCTTCCCGTTGACCGGGTCGATGGCAGTCAGCCCGTCCAGCCGGACACCAGTCTTGTCCTTGACAAGCTGGGTGCGCTCGAATTCAGTCTTCTTGGCACACTCTTTGCGGTAATTCTCCAGCTCGTCCCAGTTCCGGATCTGGTTCTTATGCTTGTCGAGCAGCGGATGCTCCGGCGCGACAACCATAAAGGTGACTCCAAAGAGCGTGTCACACCGGGTTGTATAAACGCGGAGGCTGTCATCGGTTCCCTTGACAGAGAAGTTGACGAAAGCGCCCTCTGATCTTCCGATCCAGTGAACCTGCTGCTGCTTGACGTTCTCCGGATAGTCGACATCCTTCAAGCCCTCAAGCAGCTTGTCCGCGTACTTTGTGATGCGAAGATACCAGACCTTCTTCGGGAGCTGGATGACATCGTTGTGGCAGATATCGCACTTGCCGCCCTGGGAATCCTCGTTGGAGAGGACGACCTTGCAGTGCGGGCAGTAGTTGACAAGTGTCGTATCGCGGAACACAAGCCCATGCTCGAACAGCTTGAGGAAGATCCACTGGGTCCACTTGTAGTAGTCCTCATCTGTCGTGTCGATCACACGGCTCCAGTCAAATGAAAAACCGACGCTTTTCAGCTGCTGGGTGAAGTGGTGGATGTTCTTGTCTGTGATTACCCTCGGGTGCGTGTTCGTCTTGATCGCATAGTTCTCGGTCGGCAGGCCGAACGCATCAAAGCCGATCGGGTTCAGGACGTTGTAGCCCTGCATCCGTCTCTTTCTCGAGACAACCTCGATGCTGGAATATGCCTTGATATGGCCGACGTGCATGCCGGCGCCGGACGGGTACGGGAACTCGACAAGACCATAGAACTTTGGCTTTTTATCAAAGTCCTTCGCCTCGAAGATCCGGGCGTCCTCCCACTTTTTCTGCCACTTGGGCTCGATCTTTTTTACATCGTATTTCATAAACGGACTCCTCCCCTCCGCCGGTCTGGCAGGGGTATGATGCAAGTGTATTTCCGAGTGCTTTCCATATAATAGCGCACTTGCCCCATCCTGACAAGAAAGCGAACAAGCACCCATCTGCCTTCATTCGTTTCCGGAAAATGACTGCCGGGGAATCGGGATTATAAAAATGACTGTCGGAGAATCGGGATTTCTTGACAGGAGAATATGCCTATGCTACTTTAGCAGGTGTCGAAGGAGGCGTTTGCGGTCTGGTTCTGTCCGATAAGGCACAGGCTGCAGACGCTTCATGCATTTTTTCTAAGAATTGGTCCGATTGAGGAACGTTCCAGCATTTGGAGGAGAAGGAAAGTGGCGACAAAATATATCTTTGTAACCGGCGGTGTGGTTTCCGGCCTTGGCAAGGGCATTACGGCAGCAAGCCTTGGCAGACTTCTCAAGGCGAGAGGCTTCAAGGTCGCCTCCCAGAAGCTGGATCCGTATATTAATGTAGATCCGGGGACGATGAGTCCGTACCAGCACGGCGAGGTGTATGTGACGGAGGATGGCGCGGAAACAGACCTTGACCTTGGACATTATGAGCGCTTCATTGACGAGGACCTGAACAAGTATTCCAACCTGACGACCGGAAAGGTTTACTGGAATGTCCTGCACAAGGAGAGAAACGGCGAGTATCTGGGGGAAACAGTCCAGGTTATCCCGCATGTGACGAATGAAATCAAGTCATTCATCTACCAGGTCGGAAAGAAGGGAAACGCCGATATCATCATTACGGAGATCGGCGGTACGACCGGTGACATCGAGTCTCAGCCATTTCTGGAAGCCATCCGTCAGGTGCGCTACGAGGTGGGAAAGGAAAACTGCCTGTATATCCACGTGACGCTGGTTCCCTATCTGGAATCCTCCAGGGAGCATAAGTCCAAGCCGACGCAGCATTCGGTCAGAGAGCTTCAGTCCTACGGAATCTTCCCGGACATCATCGTGGCGCGCTGCAACCAGCCCATCGAGAAGAGTATCCTCAGAAAGATTTCGATGTTCTGCAATGTCAAGGAGGATTGTGTCATTCAGAATTTGACACTTCCGGTTCTGTATGAGGCTCCGCTCATGCTTGAGGATGCAGGCCTGGCCAGGATCGCGCTTCGCGAGCTTCATCTGGACGAGAACATGCCGGTCGATCTGACCGAATGGAAGGAGATGCTGACACGGATCAACGGCTGTGAGAAGAAGGTACGGATCGCTCTGGTCGGCAAATATGTTCAGCTTCATGACTCTTATCTGTCTGTCGTTGAGGCGCTCAAGCACGGTGGCTGGGAGAACAACGTGGATGTCGATATTGACTGGGTGGACAGCGAGAGCCTCACGGCTGACACTGTCGACTCTGTCCTGAGAGGGGTCAGCGGCATCATCATTCCGGGCGGATTCGGCGGCCGCGGCATCGAGGGTATGGTCAGTGCCTGCCAGTATGCGCGTGAAAACCATATCCCGTTCTTTGGAATCTGCCTGGGCATGCAGATCGCTGTCATCGAGTACGCAAGAGATGTGCTCGGCTGGGCGGATGCCAACTCCGGAGAGTTTGACGAGCAGTCTGCTCACAAGGTCATTGATCTGATGCCGGATCAGCAGGGCAACCTGCCGAAGGGCGGCACCATGAGGCTCGGCGCCTATCCGTGCAAGGTGAAGAAGGGAACGGAGCTTTTCAATGCCTACGGGAAAGAGGAGGTGGACGAGCGTCATCGCCATCGCTATGAGGTCAACAATGAATTCCGGTCTCAGATAGAGGAGAAGGGTGTTGTCTTCTCCGGAACGTCGCCGGACAACCACCTGGTCGAGGCAATGGAGCTTCCGGGATATGCATTCTATGTCGGCGTGCAGTTCCATCCGGAGTTTAAATCCCGCCCGAACAAGGCACACCCGCTGTTCCGCGAATTTTTGAAGGCAGCGTCGGGCTTTGCATCTGCGGGAAATGCCGCTGGCAAGAAGGGATGAAATTGTCATGGATCAGTCAATGATGGATCTGCTGCAGCTGGTCGAGGATGAGGATGTGAAGTTCATCCGTCTCGCCTACTGTGACCTGAACGGGCAGCTGAAGAATATGGCGATCATGTCATCGGAACTTCGGCGCGCGGTTGAGGAGGGCATTTCATTTGATGCGAGCGCGGTTTTAGGCTTTACCGGTGTCGAGTATTCGGACCTGTTCCTGGTGCCGGACAGCTCCACAGTGTCTATCCTGCCCTGGCGGCCGGCACACGAGCGCGTCATGCGGATGCAGTGCGATGTGAAGAATCCGGACGGAAGCATCTTTGAGCCCTACTGCAGGAATGTCCTCCGGAATGCGGTAGACCGGGCAATCAGCCTGGGATACATCGTCAATATCGGAACAGAGTGCGAGTTCTATCTCTTCCGGCAGGACGAAGAGGGCAGGCCGACGCAGATTCCGCTGGACCGCGGCGGTTACAACGATATCTCTCCGATTGACCGGGGAGAGGATATGCGCCGTCGGATCTGCCTTGCAATCGAAGAAATGGGGCTGAATCCGGAGTGCTCACACCACGAGTGCGGACCTGGCCAGAATGAGATTGACTTCCGCTATGCGGATGCGCTGCAGGCGGCAGACAATTTCCTGACGCTGAAGATGGCAGTCAAGTCGCTGGCGCAGCTGAACGACCTTTATGCATCCTTCATGCCAAAGCCGCTTGAGGATAATTGCGGGAACGGACTCCACATCAACTTCTCGCTGATGAGGGGCGGGCATTCTGTGTTCAAAAGCGGCGGCGAGCATTCACAGGTCGGGGAGAGCTTTATTGCCGGGATTCTGGAAAAGATTCCGGAGATCACTGCGTTTCTTAACCCGACGCCGAATTCATATGAGCGTTTTGGCAGCTTCAAGGCACCAAAGTATGTGACCTGGTCCCACCAGAACCGGTCCCAGCTGATCCGGATTCCGGCGGCAACGGGCGGACATGTGCGGGCGGAGCTGCGCTCGGCAGATCCGTCGTGCAACCCGTATCTTGCATTTGCCCTCCTGATCCATGCCGGACTGGATGGCATTGAGAACGAAACGAAGCTTTGTGAGCCCTACAATGGGAATGCCTATGAGATCAGCGATCCGTCTGTCAGGCGGATTCCGGAAAATCTGGGAGAAGCGCTGAAGCTGGCGGAGCAGAGTGATCTTGTCGCAAGGGCGCTTCCTGAGATGACCAGAGAGGAATTCTTCCAGGAGAAGAAAGAGGAGTGGAAGGAATACCAGCTTTCCTCCGACCGGCATCAGCTTGAGCTTGACCGGTATTTCGGCATACTTTGATTGGAATGGAACGGGAATCATCAGGTGGCTTCGCCTGTGTCCGGATAGTGCTTCAGTGTTCTGATTGGAAGGAAACTTGATATGATCAAAGGGGATCCAAGTGTACTGCTCGCCGTCAGCGGGCCGAAGACCGAGAAGGTGTTTGCCGACATGGTCCTGGAGTGGCGGAAGGCAGAGCTGACTGTCAGGACGACAAGCCGGGAGGCATGGAAGAGTCTTCAGGAGACAACGTATTCTCTTGTGATTGTCCTGTCTCCTTTATCAGACGGGCAGGGAATCGACCTCGCACAGATGGCGGCACAGACCAGCGCGGGGGTGATCTTCGTCTGCAGACCGCAGGGTTACGATGCGGCGCTTCAGAAGCTGGGTGAGACCGGCGTCTATGTCTTTTCGACGGACATGGGGAAACGGATCTTCCAACAGGCGCTGAGAATGATGTATGCGGTGAACATCCGTCTTGCAAAGGATGCCCCGCAGACGCAGATGCTGCAGGACCGCATCAAGGATATCCGTGTCATCAACCGTGCAAAGTGTCTTCTGATCCAGTATGAGCGTATGAGTGAAGACCAGGCACACAAGACGATCGAGCGGGAAGCGATGAACCGCCAGATGTCCAGACGGGAGATTGCGGAGGAGATCCTTGTTTCCTATGGTGCGTGAAGCCAGGCTGCGGGACTGGGGATTTCAGACAGGAGAGGTTTCAGGCGCGTGCATCCAGGAAAGGACGGATGGACGCAGACATCTGGTGCCTGCGTATGCTGGCAGCCGTGTATGCTGGTGTCTGTGTATGGGAAGTCGAAAAAGCAGGGTTTCGGACTGAGGATTGGCCGGAACCCTTTTTTATGAGGGCGACCGCTCATCATCGAGTGCGGAGCAAGAGATGAAGGCGGTGCCGCCTGATCGGGTAGGCAGAGCTCATCTGCCCTACTCAATTAGGATGGCAGTGCAGAAGGCAGGCGGGAGGAGAACACGGCTGATTCAGATTCCAACTGCGAGAAGACGAGGCAGATAAGATGAATGCAACTGACCAGTATATGAGGGCGTGCAGGCTCTGCCCAAGGAACTGTAGCACGAACAGGCTTTCAGGCGCATGCGGCGCATGCGGTGTCCCGGCAGAAGTCTATGTGGCGCGGGCTGCACTTCACGCCTGGGAGGAACCCTGCATCTCAGGAAACAATGGCTCCGGGGCCGTCTTTTTTGCCGGCTGCGGACTGAAATGCGTCTTCTGTCAGAACAGGGCGATCTCGGGAACTTCCGTGTCGAAGAATCTGACTGAGAACAACCTTCCAATATGCCGGGTTGCTGTGCCGGGGAAGCCGGTGACGGTCAGCCATCTGACAGCTGTGTTTCTGCGGCTGCAGAATGAGCAGCATGCCAACAACATCAATCTGGTCACGGCGGCTCAGTACATCCCGCAGGTGGCACAGGCCTTGAAAGTGGCTAAGGCACAGGGGCTCAGGATCCCGGTCGTATACAATTCAAGCGGCTATGAGAAGGTCATTTCTCTGAGACTTCTGGAAGGGCTGGTGGATGTCTGGCTGCCGGATTTCAAGTATATGGATCCTGAGCTTGCCGCAGCGTATTCCCATGCGCCGGATTATCCTGAAATCGCGAAGAGGGCGATTGCAGAGATGGTACGGCAGGCAGGAGAGCCTGAGTTTTATGAGGAAACCCGGTGGGGGACAGATGGAGAACCCATGCCTGCAGGATCAGGGGCGAAACTCATGAAGAAGGGCGTGATTGTCCGCCATCTTCTGCTGCCCGGACATGTGAAGAATGCGAAAGCTGTTGTACAATATCTGCATGAAACATACGGCAATTCCATCTACATCAGCATGATGAATCAGTATACACCGATGGGAAATAACTGTAAGGATCCGCTTCTGGCGCGGAAGGTCACAAAGCGGGAATATGAGAGGCTGACAGAATATGCAGTCGGGATCGGAGTCGAATATGGATTCATACAGGAAGGCGAAACCGCGAAGGAAAGCTTTATCCCGTCCTGGAACGGAGAAGGCGTCTGAGGAACGCCGGGGAGACAGCCATGCAGCCGCAGAAAAGGAGAATATCTGTCCGCATGCGAAGAAGTGCGGCGGCTGCGATTATCAGGGGGTGCCCTATAAGCTCCAGCTCCAGAAAAAGGATGCACACATCCGCTATCTGCTGAAGGACACCGTGCGCAGGATTCACCCCATCATCGGAATGGAGACACCTCTCCATTATCGGTGCAAGGTGCATGCTGTATTTTCTCATGACCGGAAGGGAAACCCGATTTCCGGAATCTATGAAAAGAACTCCCATGTGATTGTTCCGATGGACAGCTGTATGATTGAGGATGAGGTGTGTGACCGCATCATCGTCAGCATCCGGAGTCTGCTGAAGTCCTTTAAGATCAGGACCTTTGATGAGGATACCGGATACGGACTGCTTCGCCATGTGCTTGTCCGGAAGGGATATGCGACGGGCGAATACCTGGTCGTGCTGGTTGTCGCCGATCCGATCTTTCCATCCAGAAACAACTTTGTGAAGGCGCTCAGGAAGGAGCATCCTGAAATTACATCGATTGTTCTGAATATCAATGACAAGTCAACCTCGATGGTGCTCGGTGAGCGCAACATCACCCTGTACGGACCGGGTTTTATCAAGGATGAACTGTGCGGACACAGATTCCGGATCTCGCCGAATTCATTTTACCAGGTGAACCCGGCCCAGACAGAAATCCTGTACCGGACGGCGATTCGATACGCATATCTGACCGGGAAGGAAGAAGTTCTGGATGCCTACTGCGGGACAGGGACAATCGGCATCATTGCCTCTGGCCAGGCTGGCCATGTGACAGGCGTTGAGCTGAACAGGGAAGCTGTGAAGGATGCCATCAGCAACGCGAGGGCAGAGCAGCTGAAGAACGTCGATTTTATTTGTGCAGATGCAGGTGAATATCTGAATCAGCTGACGAAAGCGGCAGAGGCGGAAGAAACAGAGAGATGGTTCAGCGGGAGAAAGGCAGGCCGCAGGAAGGACCCGCGTGTTCGGCTCCCGGATGTCATCATCATGGATCCGCCCAGATCGGGCAGTACGCCGCAGTTCATCCGGGCGGCGGCATTTTCCGGCGCCAAACGCATCGTGTATATTTCCTGCGGACCAGAGAGTCTTGCGCGAGACCTGGAACTCTTCGAGGAGCTTGGCTATGCGGCAGAAGAGGCACAGCCGGTAGACCTTTTCCCGTTCACATATCATGTTGAGACAGTGGCTCTGCTAACCCGCATAAAATAAGGTTTTTTGAGGAAAATTCATTGCTCAAATGAACGATTTGCCACCATTTTGCCACCGTTCAAAGCAAAAAATGAAGGCTGAACCTTTGATTTGTTCAAAGTGTTCAGCCCTATTTTTTTATGCCAGATGCGAAATCTGGTCAAACAAGTCAACGCTCTGCTGCTGCATTTCCCGGGTATTGTGAACATACCGGTTAATGGTAGTCTGTACATCCGCATGGCCGAGGCGTTCCTGTACGTCCTTGATCGGCGCTCCGGCTTCAATCAGCATGGTAGCATGGGTGTGCCTCAGGGAATGGTAATTGAACGCCAGATGCAGCTCACTATGGACCACACGGCAGACAAACTTGAACGAATCGGTTGTCAGCAGGGATCCGTCCGGACGTACGCAGACCATGTCTGCAGCTGGAAGGCTGACAGGGATGCTGCGCTGCACAGGGATGATCTGATCGATGCGTTCGCCCTTTTCGTCCTTTTCCGGTTTCAGGTAATACTCGGTAAAACTGTCACCGTACTGAAGACGATTTTTCTGCTTCGCCGTGTGTGCAGCCATAAGGATCCGCTGCAGCTTGTCACCATACAGAATCTTCCGGACGGATGTCACAGTCTTTGGGCTCTGGAAGTACCACCTGGATTTATCCATTTTAGCCCGGCCCTTATCAATCGAATTGCGTGCATCTCCAAAATTGCGCTTCACAATTTGCCGATCGATGGTGATGGTATGATTTTGAAGGTCGATCCGGTCCCATGTGAGTCCGAAGCATTCGCTGATCCGGACACCGGTATAGTACCCGATCATAATCGGAAGATAGAAGGGATTGTCTGGCGGAAATCGCGCAACAATCTTTTGCATATCGTTATCGGACAAGAAAACATGCAGCTCCGGGCGCTTGGTCTCATACTTTGGAATGGCGACGTGATCGCAAGGGCTGGATGCTATATAGTGCAGCGGCTCAACGGCATAGTTCATAGCTGCTGACAGGACGCACAGGATGTTCGACACCGTGGTTCGGGCAAGCCCGCGGACCTTAAGATCGTTGATATAAGTCTGAATGGCCGCTGCCGAAAGGGACTTCAGCCTGTAGTGCCCGAACTGCGGCTTCAGATGGTTCTTAATGACCGCCAGATAGTCGATCTGTGTATTATATTTCAGGTTCATTCTGCAATACTGGTCATACCATAGGTCCAGATAATCAGATACCGTAGTATCAACCGGCTCAAAGGTCAGCCCCGAGCTGTTATACTCCGTCAGAGCTTCGGCAAGTGCCGCTTCCGCTTCCTTCTTTGTGGAGAAACCGCCCTTTTCCTTTTTCTTTCTCTGGCCGTTTACTGTTCCCATATCGAAATAATAAGACCATGTTTTCCCACGTTTACGTGTTCCGCCTTTCATGTAAAATACCACCTTTCTTGATTGAGATATAGCAAGGAAAATGGTATACTTTACATGTATAGCCATTTCCTTTTTCACACATTGGGTTCTGGTTATTCATCCTTTCGTCCCGGTCTACTGCAATAGGCCGGGACATTTTTTTGTACAAACTTGAACATTTCTACAGCTATTTGATGTCTGACTGAAATGCCATCGAACTTTTCCCCTTACTGTACCTTATGACAGATCCACGTCTCTTATTGTTTTCTGGCGAAAGCAATAAAGGCTAAAAGAGTTTGAATGGCCGTAAACATAAAGTATACCGGGAATAGGAAAATAGATACTGCGTAGAGTACCGCACAGGCCAGCGTCAAATTACGATTACCATTAATCATCGCTACAAAGTTAAGGATGCCTGCGATGAATGTGGCAGCTAAATGCGGCATGACCATGGCGGCAGCGATCCCTTCTCCGGCTTGCTCCCAGGTATTTGTAGCTGTCGATCCGCCGCCGCCCCAATACCATATACTGTAAACCACATACAGGAATGTGATAATAAAGGCTATAATCAGTAGGACTGAGCCTTTTTTTCTATTAATTTTACTGGCTGGCTGATCCCGATCGGGAGCTGACTCATAGGCAGTCCCAACATCATGTGGGATTGGTCTTCCGCAATAAGGGCATTTCCCACAATAGAGCGATATACTCTTTCCGCAATCTGGACATTTAATTAGTGGCATAACTTTTTTCCCTCCATTTATCATTTTTGCCTGCGACAACATCTGAATACGATACAAGGTGCGCGCAGATGGTTCACGTTTTATCCTTACTTCCGGGCATTACCCGATGACCCGTACAGGCGGATCCATGTAAGCTTGTCAAATATCCTTTTATAGCTGTTTTTGCAAATAAAAGAGCTGGCAGCAGAAGCTACCAGCTCACTCGACGAAAGCAAACGGATGGGCGGCGTATCCATCATCTCAGGTACCCGTAAGGGTGCGTCGGGAGCCATTTCCGACCTCGATTGCTTTTGGTAACTTCATTATAATCGACTTTGGTTTTTTGTCAAATTGTTAAAAGGCTTGTATGCGACCCGATAGTACACGGCGCTCTATTTTGGAATCTGATATGTCAAAAAGGGTTGCAACATAGAAGTACTGTCCGGACGAATCAAGTTTGATACCGATTTGCAGATTGTCGGAGAAGGTCTTAATCAGTTCAAAACTCGTTCCACGTTCGTTTGGATTAACCCCGATATAATCCGGGTTTAAGATTATGTCGGGAATCCTGTCGATATATTTCAAGCATTCAGGATGCCGCTTTTGAATATGGATAGGAAGCCCTTCGGACTGGAAGATAGGGAGCGAATGGCAGAATTCAACATATTCGAAGAAGCGTTCATCATACACCCCAACTTTTTTCATCACAGCAATCCTTACCCCCTGCCAGAACAAGCCTTTTACAATTTTTTCCTTACCTCCGTACACTTCCCAATGATCCTTACAGGCAGGTCCTGCACCTCTTTTGCAGAAAAATACCTGGGCGGGAAGTCCGGATTGTCAGAAAGCAGGGCGATGCCGTCGTCGTACATCCGGATCCGCTTGCACAGCGCCTCCTGGTCGGAATTGACAACGACAATCACGATATCGCCGGAATCTATGGCGGCGTTATGATCAGCGATGACAACGGATCCGTCCGGGATAGTCGGCGTCATACTGGTACCGTCGATTACTACGCCAAGCACGCCATCAGGATCACCGGCATAGTCGGTGTAATAAAGGACATCGTCAGTCGCCAGATGTGGTTTGCCCGCCCCAGCGGCGGAGTACACAGGGATGCGATGGGAACCAAACGGGTCAGCGATAAGATTTCCCGGGGCTTCTAGAGATTGGTTGTTCAACTGTATGTTTAAATCCGGATCTAGTTGAGCAAATACCTCGTCCACATCTCTTTGCATTCCTGCAGCGGCCTGTTTGATGGTATCAAGAGACGGTGAAATAGGACGTCCCGTTGTCGGATGACGATTCTTTTCTAATAAAGATATATAGGCTTTGCTTATGCCGCTTTTCTTAGCAAAAGCCTCCATGCTAAGGGAGTGTTCTTTCCTATATTGCTTAATCATTTCCCCGAGTGTCATAGCTGGCTCCCTCCTCTTCGATAATCTATATGTTTAACTTATTGTACATTGGGTGAGCAATAGTGTCAAATAAATTAAACAATAATGATTGACAGTAAGAGTTTAACATGTTAGACTCGCGATGTATAACAAATTAGACAGAGAGGAGGAAGCAGGGTGCCAAAGTATTATGTAAAAAAATACCGAGAGGAAGCAGGATTGACGCAAGCAGAGTTAGCCGCAAGATCAGGCGTGTCGCGGGGAATAATTATACGGTTGGAAAGCGGCGATCTGATAGAGACAACTACGGGGACGCTGATCGCTATTGCAGACGCACTCGGTAAGAAGGTCAGCGAAATTTTTTATTAATCAGTATGTCTAACATGTTAGATATACAAAAGGAGGAACGCCATGATAAACCACGAAAAGATGACCGTCACGCTTGACAGGGTTGAAGTGCTTGACTGTCAGCTTGCAATCCTGGGGATTATCCAGGAACGGAGAAAAGCCGGAAAGACTTATCAGAGATGGCAGCCGATATATGACAAGTTGACCGAGCAGCTCAAAGCATTTGATGAAGAATACGAAAAGACACATCCGGAGGCATGAGGGAGGGCCAATCAGGAAAATGCCCGATGCTTGCGGGGCACCGGGCACACATACGGGCCTGCATGACAGGTTTACGGGTTACGTGTTGCTAATTATTTACCGTTTCTACTCACGTTTCATCAGAATTTGCGCTTCTGATGAAGAGTATGTGTACTTCCTGATTGGTGCTCACCTCCACTCCCGCGGAGGTGTCAGACCCGTAAGAGGATTATAGCAGGAAAGGATGATACCAGATGAACGATATTCAGATATTCAACAGCCCGGAGTTCGAGAAGATCCGTACCGTCGAAATCGATGCGCTCGGATACAGCAGAAAGCAAAGACGATGTCTCCTAACTCCGTGAGCACAACAAAAAGCCGCCCAGGGATGGAGCCCCATAGGCGGCAGAAAGGAATCTACATGGAAAGTGTAACACAAATTATCAAAGTAGACGAGCGGAACATGACAGTTTCTGCTAGAGACCTGCATGACGCGCTGGAAGTCGAGACTCCATATGACAAATGGTTCCCGCGTATGTGTGCGTATGGCTTTTCGGCAGGAACAGACTATTCGACATTTTTGTCGAAAAGTACCGGAGGCCGTCCTGCCATGGACGCGGACATTTCCATCGACATGGCCAAAGAGATCTGCATGCTCCAGCGCACCGAGAAGGGAAAGGAAGTCCGGAGGTATTTCCTCGATCTGGAGAAGGCATGGAACACCCCGGAACAGATCATGTCGAGAGCGCTCCGCATTGCTGATCAGACCATCGCAGGACTTCAGGAGCAGGTCAAGCAGATCAGCGTGCAGAACAGCCAGCTGATCGTCGATAAGCAGATCATGCAGCCGAAGGCAGACTACTTCGACGAGCTGGTAGACCGGAACCTCCTCACATCCTTCACGGATGCGGCGAAGGAGATGGGCATCAAGCGCAAGGCCTTCATCACATTCCTCATCGACCACGGGTATGTGTACCGGGATAGGAAGGGAGACCTGACACCGATGGCCAACCGGAAGTCCGAGGGGCTTTTCGAGGTGAAACAGTGCAGTAACAGCAAAACACAATGGGCTGGAAAGCAGACGCTGATCACGCCCAAAGGAATGGAGACATTCCGGATGCTGTATCTAGGAGTCTGAAAGGCTCTTTTGGCAACGATTTTTTACTTGCAAAATCAACTTAAAGCTTATTTCAGAGGGAGATTCACATATGAATAATGCAAGATCATGCGCCACCTGCGGATATGCGCAGCGCGTATACCCGCCGACATACGGCGCAGGAGAAGAAAAATCCGACTGGTATAGATGTTCGGTAGCGCAATACGCAGATGCCAGGCACACGGCAGATTATGGCTGCGGATTATGGCGAGATAGGAGGTTCAAACATGGATCCACAAATGGAGATTGAAGTCAAGAAAAGGATAGAGCAGTTCGAGGAGGGTGAAAACAAGAAAAAACTTGTCGAGGGTTTGACAAAGCTGATCAAGCGGACGCGTGAAGGAAAAGGAATAAAAAACATCGTGTACAAGAAGGGCAACGGAGATGACGAGTTTGTCATCATCGAAAACCTCATCGGCAGCAAGCAGATCGACGTGACAGCGGATTCAGGGATTGCACTAATGCGCGACATCCTGGCGGGGATCAATAACTGAGGGCAATCTGAAAGAAAGGATGAATACCAATGTTTGCAGACAATATGAGAAAACAGATGGCTGTTCACGGAATCACACAGTCCGAACTTGCCAAGATGACAGGAATCGGGCGTTCGTCCATCAGCCAGTATCTTTCAGGCAAAAATGAACCTACGAATGAAAGGAAAATCGTCATTGCTGAGGCCATAGGATGCCGGGTGGTTGATCTGGATGCCATGGAAACAATGTCATTTCCAGTTGATACGGATTCCAAGATGAAGCGTCTTAGCGTGGATCAGGCAGCAAGGATGCTTGGAATGAATCATGAAACGGTCAGGAAGGGATTGCGTCAGGGCGTGTTCCCGTGGGGATATGCAATCCATACGTCTGAAGGCCGTTGGTCATACTTCATCAACGCCAAAAAATTTGCAGAAATTGAAGGGGTCAGGATCTAAGAAAGGAAGGGGTTTTAATATGGCAGAAGTCAAGGGTTACAAGGTGTTTCGCCCTGATTGGACGTGTTCACCGTACGGAAACACTAAGCAATATACTTGCCCCGGCGTTTTTGAAGAAGACGTGACACCGGTACGGTGTGGTCGTGGGATGCACTTTTGCCGCCGTGCGGCTGATTGCTTCAACTACTACGCATTTGACCCGGACAACCACGTTGCTGAAGTGATCGCTTTGGGGGATATCGCTGAAGAAGGTGACAAGGCTTGCACCAACAAACTTCAGATTGTGCGTGAAGTTCCGTGGTCTGAAGTGCTTGAAATCGTCAATTTGGGAAAGGCTTGCACCGGTCTTCGCAACAGCGGCGATTGGAACAGCGGCAACCGCAACAGCGGCGATTGGAACAGCGGCAACCGGAACAGCGGCAACCGGAACAGCGGCGATTGGAACAGCGGCAACCGGAACAGCGGCAACTGCAACAGCGGCGATTGGAACAGCGGCAACCGGAACAGCGGCGATTGGAACAGCGGCAACCGGAACAGCGGCGATTGGAACAGCGGCAACCGGAACAGCGGCAACTGCAACAGCGGCGATTGGAACGCAACTTCTTTTTCAAACGGCTGTTTCAACACTGAAGAACCCGAAATATTCATGTTCAACAAACCTTCAGGAATCACTTATAGACAATGGCTGTCTATGGATGCCCGGTATCTGTTAGAACGAATTCCCCGGTGGGTTGTTGAATGGATTTGGTCAGATGATATGACCGATGAAGAAAAGGCGGCACACCCTGAACATGAGACAACCGGCGGTTACCTGAAAAATCTGGATGAATCCGACAATGCGCAAATTTGGTGGGATGGTCTGAATGAACATGACCGCAATGTGATCAAGGCTTTACCCAACTTTGATGCGGTGATCTTTGAAAAATGCACCGGCATCAAGACCGGTGGTTGATATGGGGAAGGTTGGGCAATGGAGCCAGCTGATGATCAGACCGGCGCATGAGGAGGAAAAGTGATGAAAAGGAAAATTTTGATCAAGGTTGTATCTGCAGGGCTTGCAGCGGGATTTCTGTCACTGACGCGGCCTGGAAGCCAGCCTGGCATGGGGGTCACGGCGCTGATCGGAATCGCGTTTTACGTGGTCAACCAGTCAGCTCTGTCGATGCTTTTCCCGGAAAGGCAGTATCTGACCATGCCGCCGATTGGTGACCGGTACAACCTGCATAGATGGGCCGAAACGAAGGTTGGAAAATAAGGAGGTAGGGCCAATGACAATCAATGCAACGTTTAACTCATATGATGAAATGTTGGACTTTGCGAAGAGATTCGCGGGAATCAGCAGCGGAACCAGGACAGCAGGAGGACCTGATCTTGAAAGCGTGAAGGACTTCGCAAAGAAATTCGTAACGTCCCTGGATCATCCGGAACAGCGGGAAGCCAGACAAAAGCAGCTGAATTCATTGCTTAAGAGACACGGCGCAAGAAGCGTGAAAGAGCTGATCCAGGCTAAGCCTGAAGAGACCGCAGTGTTCTACGAAGAGCTACGGGCTTTGGCAGAATCGCCCGTGGAGCCTGCAGGGCCCGTAGCGGAAGCTAAGCCTGCTATCCCCGCACCGGAAGCTGAAGAGCCGGTAAAAGAGGCGCCAGCAACGCCAGAGGACAAGTCAGAACCTGACGCCGTACAGGAGCGCGTCCCGAGCCCGAGCGAGGTAAAGGTACTCGCGGCAGAGTATGCCAGGGCGGAAGATCATCCGGAACAGAAGGAATCAAGGAGAGCACAGCTGAGGTCACTTCTTGACTCCTTCGGAGCAAAAAGCGTTACCAAGCTGCTGGATGCAAAGCCGGAGGCAGCCGCAGACTTTTACCAGAAGTTGAAAGCCTTGAAGGAGGGATCTAATGCCTGAGAAACATGCTACCCTGAGCCCTTCTTCGGCGCACCGGTGGCTCAACTGCCCCGGAAGTGTCAGACTTTCCGAATTTTTCACCCAGACGCCGGGCCCGTATGCGGATGAGGGGACTATCGCCCACAAGTATTTGGAGGAATCAGTCAAGCAAGATAAGGAGGGCATGGCTGCTGCACTTGACCGGGCAGCTGCTTTCTACCGTGATCACCCCAGCCTGGGGGAGACGTCAAAGTCACTGAAGGCCAATATCGACGAAATGGTGGATTGGCTGCGGGATCAGTACGTAACCGCGTGTACGGGGGATCCCGCGGCCAGGATCTACAGTGAGCAGCAGGTAGATCTTTCGGAGTATATCCCCGGAGGCTTTGGTACAGCTGATGTGACGATTGCCCAGACCGGGCAGATCCACATTGTTGACCTCAAGTATGGCAAGGGCGTACGGGTTGATACGGTAGGCAATCCGCAGCTCAGGCTGTACGCACTCGGGATGTTGGAGATGCTGGATATGGTCTATGACGTCGAAACAGTCCGGATGACAATCTATCAGCCCCGGCTTTATAACATCTCCACCGATTGCATAAGTGCCGAGGATCTGCGTACGTGGGGGCGCGAAACGGTAATGCCCGCAGCCCGGCTAACCGAGCAGGATGACGCGCCCTTTATGGCCGGAGACTGGTGCCAATTCTGCCCGGTAAAGAAAACCTGCAGAACCCGGTCAGAGCGCTACCTGAAACTGCAGGACTTTATGGATCAGCACACCCTGTCAGACAGCGAGATCGGGGCCGTGCTGCGGCAGGCAACGGATCTGGAGAAGTGGATCTCGGATCTTCGGGAGGCTGCCCAGGAGACCATTATGGAGGGCGGAAAGATCCCGGGATGGAAACTTGTAGAGGGCCGGTCCATCCGGAAGTTCACTGCGGAGGAGGCCGACCTTGTTGCTGCAGCTGAACGGGCAGGCTATCAAAAGCCGATGCTCTACGAGTCACGGATGCTGTCCCTTTCTGCGATCGAAAGGATGATGGGGAAGAAGGCATTTTCTGAAATACTCGGTCCATATACAGAGAAACCGCCGGGAGCTCCGACGCTGGTGCCGGAGTCTGACAAAAGGCCGGCATGTACAGGAATGACTGCGAAGGACGTCTTCGCTGATGAAATCGATCAAGAATAAAAAAGGAGATAAAACCATGGCAAAAGTACTCAGTGAAACAGAAATTGTAACCGGAGAGGTCCGTCTTTCATATGCTCATCTCTTCACGCCGTACTCATCGGACCCCAACAAGGACGCAAAGTATAGCGTCTGCATTCTGGTCGATAAGGAGGATAAGAAGACGATCAAACTGATCCAGGATGCCGTGAGAAATGCAACGGCCATAGGCGCGAAAAGTAAATGGAGCGGAAAGGTCCCAAAGAGCCTTCACAACCCGCTCAGGGACGGAGACGCTGAGAAGGATCTTGACCAGAACCCGGAATATGAGGGCTGCTTTTTCCTTAACGCCAACAGCAACCGGAAGCCCGGTCTGGTTGACCGGCGGGGCGCCGAGATCATTGACCCTGAGGAGCTGAAGTCAGGCGACTACGCGAAAGTCGATATCAATTTCTACCCTTACAGCAATACAGGCAACAATGGCATTGCCTGCGGGATTAACAACGTCCTGAAGACACGCGACGGCGAGCGTCTTGGCGGATCAGGAATATCTGCACAGGCCGCATTTGCAGATGAATTTGAGGATGGAGACGATGACGACATCATCTGATGCAATCGAGCTAGCGATCGATGTGGAAACGTTCAGCTCTGTTGATATCAAGTCAGGCGCATACGCATATAGTGAAGCGCCTGACTTCACGATCCTGCTGATCGGATACAAATTTTCTAATGATGACAACGTACGCTGCATCGACTGCACAGCGCATGAGCCGGCAATCCGTCACTGGGTCGAGGACAATCCGAAACCGGTGCACTTGAATCCAGTGATCGACGATTTTTTGAGAGGTTTGATGGATCCGGAGGTCACGAAGACCGCATATAACGCAAATTTCGAGCGGACCTGTCTGGCAAAGTACCTTGGCAGACCGATGCCTCCGGAGGAGTGGCGGGACACAATGATCCTGGCTGTCCAGGCAGGCCTGCCAAGGTCCCTTGCAGCCGCTGGTGCCGCTCTTGGCCTTCCGGAGGATGAGCAGAAGGACAGGACAGGAAAAGCGCTGATCCAATACTTCTGCAAGCCATGTAGGCCAACCAAGGCTAACGGCGGAAGACTGCGGAACCTGCCCGGACAGGCACCGGAAAAGTGGAAGCTCTTCATCGAATACAACAAGCAGGATGTTGTCACAGAGCAGGCAATTCTGCAGAGGATCGGAAAGCAGAACCGTCCAATCGCGAAAGAAGAGAAGCTCTGGGACACAGATCAGAGGATCAATGACCGGGGCGTACTTCTGGATGTCGACATGGCCCGGAAGATCGTAGATTACAACACAAGTCATCAGGAGAGTCTGGCCATGGAGGCAAGGGATATCACAGGGCTTGAGAATCCGAACAGCCTTGACCAGCTTAAACCATGGCTAGCAGGCCAGGGTATCAAGGTCAGCAGCCTTACAAAGGCGGACATATCGGACCTGCTTTCAGGGGCTCTCCCGAAGGATGTGCGCCAGGTTCTGGAGATCCGGCAGTCTCTCGGAAGAACGTCTATCAAGAAGTACCGGACCATGTTGGATATCGCCTGCCCGGACGGCCGCGCACGCGGACTCATGCAGTTCTACGGCGGTCATACCGGAAGATGGGCCGGACGGGCTCTGCAGCCTCAGAATCTGGCCAGAAACACGATGGACGACCGTGAACTGGATGTCTGCAGGGCTATGGTTAAAAACGGCGAATTCGACGCCATGGAGCTCTTATACGGGGACCCGTCGGAAGTCCTTTCACAGCTTGTACGAACCGGGTTCATCCCTTCACCCGGCTGCCGCTTCGTCGTAAGCGACTTCTCAGCGATCGAGGCACGCGTGATCGCCTGGGTCGCCGGGGAATCCTGGCGGCTCGACGTGTTCCGCAACGGAGGGGATATTTACTGTGAGTCGGCAAGCCGCATTTACCATGTGCCCGTGGTCAAGCACGGGGTAAATGGGGGTCTCCGCCAGCGTGGGAAGGTCGCGGAGCTGGCCCTAGGCTACCAGGGCTCTGTCGGTGCCATGAAGAGCATGGACACGACCGGGTCAGTGCCGGAGGAGGAGATGGCGGGGATCGTGAAGCAATGGCGTGCTGAATCGCCGAACATCGTAAGGCTCTGGAGAAATCTGGAGCGCGCCGCGATCCGGAGTATCAGTGGATCCGGCGCACAGCGCGTCACGATAAAGGGGGCATCGCCCCTGATACTCCATATGCAGCTGATAGGCGGAACACCTGTCCTTCGTATCCGACTTCCATACGGCCGGGATATATCGTACTGGGATCCAATCGTGAAGGACTCGGACACAGGACCACGGCTGACATACATGACACAGAACCAGACAACCCGGAAATGGGAAAGGACCGAAACATACGGTGGCAAGCTGACGGAGAACGTTATTCAGAGCATCGCACGCGACTGCCTTGCGGAAAAAATGATGCGTCTGGAAGGACTCGGCTACCATGTGGTCTTCCATGTGCATGATGAGATGATATTCGACGTCCCGCGTGAAGACAAGGATGCGGCCAAGGTGATTGACCAGATAATGGCTGACCCGATCGACTGGGCGCCGGGACTGCCGCTCAAAGGAGGAACTTATGAATGCGAGTTCTACAGAAAAGACTGACCGCAAGCTGCTCTTCGTGGTGCTCGAAGACTCAGAAGACGCGATATTCTGCCTCGACATCGTGGATGACCTGGACAAAGGTGTCGGCAGGATCATGCGGGAAATCTGGGCCTTTCAAGAAAACTATAAGGATCCCGGAGACGAGTTCGACATATCTGATCCGTATGAGCTCGAAGGACATGACGACACACCGTCTCTCGGTATCGCGATCACCTATAAGGCGGCCTGCTGGGAAAAGGCACTACATACGCAGTACTTCCTTCTGGATATGCAGTACTCAGCAAAAGACATTATGAGATGGGCGGGAGGCAAAACGAATGATTGAAGAACGTTACTACAAGTGCGAACTGTGCGGGAAATCTTACCGCAGCCCGGAAAGAGCCGAGGACCGAGGAATGCGAAGCTAGCCACGCAAGGATCCGCCGGACGATTGTAGAAAGTTACGCTGGTAAGTACCCCTGTTGGATCCGCGTAGTGTTCGATGATGGGCTGACACGGTTGTACAGGGAGGTCTCATGAATATGACTTCTACAGAAAGGACTGACAAAAGGCAGGAACCGGGTTTCCTGAGTTTTGACGAGGCCATTGCAGACGCGCGGATGCAGCAGGCAACAAGTCCGGAAACCATCCCGGAGGACACGGACTGGCATCTGGTCATCACACACTGGGTGTCAAAGATAAACGATGAAAAAGGGAAGCAGGTACGCACAGTAATGCGCTGGAAGGTTGAAGTCGGCTTCTACACCGGGGAGTTTTGGACTCTGGGAACAAGCAGGCCATACAGGCCTATACAGATCGACCAATATGACCGGGTAGTCCGGTTCCCGCGCAGCAGGGGAGAGATCACAACGGAAGGCGCGGTCAGACTTGAAGAGGCACTACTTACATCCTGGCGGAAGGACTATACTGCTGCACTGAATGCATACCGGAAAAAGCGGACACAGAAAAACCGGGCGAAGCTTGAAAGGCCGCGGAGGGAGTGCCCGGAATGGCTTCTCCCGGATGGAATGACAGCAGATTCCATAATCAGAACATTGGACAAGAACATCAGATAACCAGGGAGGTAACAGATGGACGGAACAATAGTTAAGACCTTTAAAAGTCTTTCGGCGGGCTTCTTCTTTGTTAAAGGTGACGATGGACGCGAATACTTTGCAGCGAGAAAGTGCTGTATCAACAGGAAATGGGCGGAAAAGAACTGGCGCAGACTGGTAAAAATCGGAGCAAAAGTGTCCTTTACCCCGGTTGAGGTGCTGCCAGACGAGGCTGCAAACGGGAAAAAGAACCGGCCGATAGCAACAGGAATCACGTTTACGGATCCAGATACAGATTAAGGAGATAGGCAGATGGCTGTTATAGTACCAATTAGGGATGCCGTATCAGGGCTACAGCATGACCCGAAGCTGTGGATTTCAACAGGACAAAGCCGATTCGAGAAAACCTGGAAGAACCGGGAAACCAAATGGAGTGCTCTACTTTCCCGGCTGAAAACGCCGACAGTCACGCAGGAAACGCAGGCAGAATACCTGGCGATGACAAGATCGCAGCAGGACAGGATCAAGGATATCGGAGGCTTCGTCGGAGGAGTGCTGAAGGACGGGAGGCGGACGGCGGAAACCGTCAGCCTCCGCAGCATGATCAGCTTCGACCTGGATAATGCGCCGGCAGACCTGGCAGACAGGATGCTCCTGGAACAGCCAATAGCCTGGTGCATCTATTCGACGCATAAGCATAAGCCGGAAAAGCCACGGCTCCGTATGCTCGTCCCATTGAAACGGACGGTCAGCGCGGAGGAATACGAGGCGGTCAGCAGGAAGCTGGCGGAGGAGATCGGGCTTGAGTTCTTCGACAGCACGACGTTCCAGCCGTCACGCCTGATGTACTGGCCGTCCTGTAGCCGCGACGGGACCTATGAATTTGAATACAACGACGACGCGCCGCTTGACCCGGATGAGGTACTGGGGAGGTATGCGGACTGGCGTGATATATCTCAGTGGCCGACCTGTCCGGACGAGGCACAGATCCGGAAGAAGAGGACGGAGAAGCAGCAGGATCCGACAAAAAAGAACGGACCTGTCGGACTTTTCTGCCGGACATATACCGTCCCGGAAGCGATTGACGCCTTTCTCCCGGATGTATACGCTCCGACAGATAAACCCGACCGGTACACATACACGGCGGGAAGCACCTTCGGCGGACTGGTCATCTATGATGACGGTCTGTTCTGCTATTCAAACCACAGCACGGATCCCGTGCACGGGCTGGATCTTAACGCCTTTGATCTGGTACGAATCCACCTTTTCGGGGATGAAGATCGGGACGCGAAGGACGGGACCCCAGGTACAAAGCTTCCAAGCTATAAGCGGATGACAGAGCTTGTCAACAAAGACAAGGCCTGCGGGAAGACAGCGGACACTGAGAGACTGGCAAAGATGGCCGCTGTCTTTGAAGGTGAGACAGGGACTCCGGACGGGTGGATGGAGCACCTTGACCGGGTAAAGAACGCCATAGTCCCGAGTGTCAACAACCTCATGATCATCCTGCTGAACGATAACCAGCTCAGCGGGATCCGGTTCAATGCTTTCACGCAGTCGATTGAGAATGCGACACCTGCACCCTGGCAAGCCGGGGAGGGGCTGTGGAAGAACTCGGACGATTCCGGACTGAATATCTACCTTTCACAGAAATACGCTGATTTCAAGCGGAATGATATCCAGGATGTGCTGACACAAGTGTCCCTTACACGACGTTTCCATCCGATCCAGGAGTATTTCAAAGGTCTTCCGGAATGGGACGGCGTAAGGAGGGCCGAGAGCCTATTTGTCGACTATCTGGACGCTGATGATGGGCCTTATGTCAGAGGTGTGACGCATAAGTGGCTGCTCGGGGCTGTGACACGTATCTACCGGCCGGGCGCCAAGTTCGACTGGTGTATCACGCTTACAGGGGATCAGGGGATCGGGAAATCGACGATAGCGGCGAAGCTTGGCGGAGCCTGGTTTTCTGATGCCCTGTCATTTGATGATATGCGGGACGAGAAGCAGGCAGGGGAGAAGCTCCGCGGGGAATGGATCATGGAGATCGGTGAGATGAAGGGCCTCCGGAAAACGGATGTAGAGTCTGTAAAGTCTTTCCTGTCACGGTCAGTCGACAAATACCGGCCGGCGTACGCGAAACGGGTGGAACAGTTCCCCAGGTCCTGCGTGTTCATCGGGACAGGCAATAATGTGGACTTCCTGGCCGACCCTACAGGCAGCCGGAGGTTCTGGCCTGTGCGCTGCAAGCGCAGGCGGAACGACCCGAAACGCGGAGCATGGGACTTAAGTTCTGACGACATCGGGCAGATCTGGGCGGAGGTGCTGACCTGGTATAGGGCTGGTGAGACGCTGGAGCTGACAAAGGATGTCAAGGTACTGGCGGAAGCCAGCCAGGCGGAGGCAACTGAGCAGGACGACCGGGCAGGGATTGTGGCGGTATATCTCGATACGCCGCTTCCGGACAACTGGGACAGGATGGATCTGGATGCCCGGCGGATATGGCTTGCTGACCAGGATACCCCGGAAGGGACGCACAGGAGGACGGAGGTCAGCGTGATGGAGATCTGGGCGGAATGCTTCCGGAAGAACCCGGCGGACAAGCGCCGGAGTGACTCGGACGATATCTCCAAGATGCTGAAACAGCTGGGCTGGGGCAACGACGGAGCTTCGAAAAGGATACCAATCTATGGCGTACAAAAGGTATTCGTGAAGGGCTAAATACTGTAGCCAGTGGCCTAGTTACAGCAAATCGCTAGTTACAAAGCAAGTGTAACTGCCAAGAGCTAGTTACATAGCTAGTTACACAGCTAGTTACAGCGAAAACCCTTATATTTATTGGATTTCTTCCTTATTTAAATACTTGTAACTAGCAAATAAAGTAAAAAGACTTTTTTAGAAATTATGAATAAATAACCGTATATATACACATTAATACTATACCTGTGAATATATAGGGATTTTTGGGGGAGCTGGTTACATGCGCGAAAGAGACATTGAGCGGATCCTGATCCAGGGGATCAGGAAAGCTGGAGGCGTGGCCTATAAATTTGTATCCCCTGGCAATGACGGTGTGCCGGATAGGTTAGTCGTCATGCCGGGAGGAAGAATCTGTTTTGTGGAGTTGAAGCAGGACACCGGGAAGCTCTCCGGTCTGCAGAAGATTCAGATCGGCAGAATGAGGAGACTGGGATGCAATGTCCGTGTGCTATACGGCGCAGAGGACGTCAGAAACTTTCTGAGGGAGGTTCGGGATGACAAGACTGGATGAGGCGAAAATACTTGAAGCAATGGCCGCAGATACAAATATGGCCTATGACCGTATGGCACTTATGGATGGCGCCGATGCGATCAGGAGGATGATTGAGCCTCCGGGGAACTATACGGGGCACTGCCCTGTCTGCAGCCAGAGGGTGACCATGACTGCAAGATACTGCCCGAGCTGCGGGCAGAGGCTTCCGGAGTATAGGTGGGAGGCATGAAGTTCATACCGCATGAATACCAGAAACGCTGCATTGATTTTATTCTTAACCACCCGGAAGCAGGGCTGTTCCTGGATATGGGACTTGGGAAAACAGTTATCACTCTGACTGCTGTGCAGTCTCTGATGTATGACAGCTTCGAGGTTGAGAAGGTCCTGGTGATCGCTCCGCTTCGGGTCGCAGAAGATACCTGGAGTCGTGAGGCCGGGAAATGGGATCACCTTAAAGAGCTGCGGATAAGCAAAGTACTTGGGAGCGCGGATCAGCGGAAAGCGGCGCTCTCCCAGGCTGCAGATGTCTATGTGACAAATCGGGAGAATACACAATGGCTTTTAGAGTACCTGTCCGATCAGAAGCAGGGGTGGCCGTTTGACATGGTTGTTATTGACGAATTGTCGAGCTTCAAGAACAGCCAGTCCCAGAGATTCAAGGCGCTGCGGAAGGCAAGGCCGTACGTGCGCCGGATCGTCGGGTTGACAGGAACTCCGGCGGCTAATTCCCTAATGGACCTGTGGGCTGAGATCCGGCTTCTCGACAATGGGAAGAGACTCGGACCATTTATCGGCAGGTATCGGTCAACGTTTTTTCGCCCGGCGAAGATGGGTCCTCAGGGGGTGGTTTATCAATACAATCCGCTCCCGGGGGCAATGCAGGAGATCACAAGGCGTATATCAGATATCACCGTGTCCATGAAAGCGTCTGATTACCTGACGCTTCCGACACAGATTGATAGCATGGTAGGCGTGGACCTCCCGGATCGGGCAGAGAAGCTTTACCGGGCAATGGAACGTGATGCCTTGCTGCAGCTGGATGCTACTGAAATATCGGCGCTTTCCGCAGCGGCACTCATAGCAAAGCTGACACAGATTGCGAACGGGTTCGTATACGACGACGCCCATCAGGCAACACGGATTCATGAGGCCAAGACAGAGGCACTGCAGGAGATCATCGAACAGGCGGACGGACCGGTGCTTGTGTTCTACCAGTTCGAGGAGGATGGCCGGCATCTTATGGATGTCCTGCCGGATGCGCGTCCGCTTCACACGGAGTCAGACATCAAAGCGTGGAACGATGGGAAGGTTCCGGTTCTTCTGGCTCACCCGGCTTCTGTCGGGTACGGGCTCAACCTACAGGACGGGGGCCACGTCATTGTGTGGTACGGGCTGACCTGGAGCCTTGAACAGTACAGCCAGGCAAACGCCCGGCTCCATCGCCAGGGACAGAAAAAGCCTGTTCTTGTGTATCAAATAGTCGCGAAGGGGACAGTGGACGAACAGATCCTTGCAAGCCTTCATAGGAAGCATACAACACAGGAGGCTGTTCTTGAGATTTTGAAAGAGAGGAGGGGACGATGAATCAGGAAGATGAGTTCTGGAAAAATTACGATATCTGTTATGAATGCCGCGGGTGTGGTGATGATTATTACTGGGATGAAAACACTGCAACATTAGTGTGTAACTGCTTTGATTGTCCGTACAAACCTTCAAAGGAGGATGACGATGAATTTATCAGAAAAGAAGACTTTACTGAAGATTTAAGATATTGAGGTGTACAAGATGCAGAAATTTAACTTGAACAGAAATATGAGTGCAAAGCAATATCTGCTTCAGCTTCAGATTCTTGACACGAAGATTAACCAGAAAATTGAAGAATCTGCACAGCTACGAAGTATTGTTCAAGGCCGGGGAATGTCCTGTGATTCGGAACGTGTGCAGACTTCACCGGCAAACATTCAGGAAAATATGATTGTTAAGTATCTCGATATTGAACGAGAAATCGACAAGATGATTGATGACTATGTTGACCAGAAGGATAAAATCATCAATCAGATTCATGAACTGTCTGATGTGCGATATATCAGGATTTTGTTTGACCGTTATGTCCCTGATGAAAATGGACACACAAAGTCATTTGAACAGATATCAGTTGACATGCATTATAATTATACCTATGTCTGTGATCTACACGGACAGGCACTAATTGCATTTGCCGAAGTTATCCGAAACAATCCGTAATAGGAATGTGATAATATGATTGGGTGAAAATTTACTTTAGACCGTTGAAGGGTGCTAGCATCTCCTACCTTCAGCGGTCTTTTTGTTTGGAAGGTGGTGAGTGAGGGGATGACAGATAAACAAAAAAGATTTGTTGAAGAATATTTGATTGACCTGAACGCCACACAAGCCGCAATTCGTGCAGGATATTCACCCCGAAATGCCGATAAGATTGGGAGTGAGCTACTGGGAAAAACTAGAGTATCAGCAGAAGTGAAAAAAAGAATGGCAGAACAGTCAAAACGGACGGGTGTGACTGCCGACCGGGTTCTTTTGGAACTGGCAAGAATCGGCTTTGTGAATGCAGCTGACGTCATTAATGATAAAGATGCTACTATCAAAGCGTCTGCATCGAGGAATGATACTGCATGTGTGCAGTCAGTTAAGGTTAAAACCCTGTCCAGTGATAAGGGTGATATGACAGAACGTGAGGTCAAGCTGGCCGACAAGGTTAAGGCATTGGATCTTCTTGGAAAACACCTTGGTTTGTGGGGTGACAAGGTTCAGGAGGATAGGGACGATGATGGCATAGAGGTGGTATTCCGTGGCAAAGAAGACAGTAGTGGTTGATGATCTGGTTATTCCGAAATACCGGAGGCTCCTGTATGACCGCTCAATCAAACACGTTATACTGACCTCCGGCCGAGCGGGAACTAAATCGAGTTTTGCCGCAATCCGCAGCGTCACTCAAATCATATCGGATGACACCGGGTCAGTGGTAGTACTGAGAAAGCATCACAACAAGCTACGGAAGACAGTGTACAAGGAAATGCTGCGCGGGATTAACCGTCTGCAGCTGCCAAAGAAGTGCTTTCAGATCCTGAAGAGCCCGATGGAGATTACATACATCAGAAATGGGACGACGATCTACTTTTCCGGATCGGATGGGATTGATGACACGAAAGGAATCATTGATGAAAGCCACCCCATCAAGCTGGTCATATTAGATGAGCTGACGGAGTTCTTCGATGACGGGGAAGGCGAAGAAGAGCTGGTAAACATTGAAGCGACCTTCATCCGTGGGAATCGGGGATCCTTCCAGATGCTGTACATGTATAATCCGCCAAAGAATCCCAATGCCCCGATAAACGAATGGTGCCGGAAAATGGAGACGAGGGATGACTGCCTGCATATCCATGTGACGTATCAGGATGTCCCGGCTGCCTGGCTCGGCCCTGATCTGATCGAGTCAGCGGATACAATGCGCAAGGTTGATCCGAAGATGTACCGATGGGCCTGGATGGGAGAATCGGTCGGGGTTGATGAACTGATATACTACATGTTTGGAAACGCCTGTATCGAAAAGCCGCCGGAAGATCGGCAGTATCCGCTTTGCTATATTGGTGGTGATTATGGGCAGCAGAATGCCACGACCTACCAGGTTTTTGGCATTGATGACTACAGGCACCGTCTTCAGGGGCTTGCCGAGTTCTACCATAGCGGCCGGGATACCGGTAAGCAGAAGAGCCCGTCACAATACGCCCAGGACGCGATAGATCTGATGCACCATGTCCATGATCGATATGGCTGCAGGGTCTTTTATTTTTATCTGGATCCGTCTGCACAGGGGCTTCAAGAAGAGATTAAGCGCTTGGCAGTGGATGAGACAGATTTCCAGATCCGTATTCGAAATGCTGATAACGATGTGGCTACTGGAATTAACCGGGTTCAGAAGGTGCTGGCGTTCGGCTGTTTGAAGGTAAGCCCGAATCAGAAGATGGCAATTAAGGAGTTTGGCACTTACGAATATGACCGGAAGTCTATCGAGAGGGGAAAGGAAGTACCGGTTAAGGTTGATGATCACTGCATGGACAGCATCCGGTACATGGTAAGCGGCGTGTGGCACCGTGTTAAGGGATGGCTGCCGGCTGAGCCTAAAGACTTTGATTGGAAAAACCCGGTATACCAGGAGGACATTGATGACGATATTTGATTATTTCCGTATGAAAGGGATAGAGACGGCGGATGCGTCCTTTTATCGCAAAATTGCGGAATGGAAAAGCTGGTATAACGGGAATGTCCCGAGGCATAGCAGCTACTATGTGTACACTGGTCACGGGACAAAGGTTCGGCGCAGACGCAGATCCCTGGGGATGGCGAAAAAAGCGTGCGAGGATATAGCGGATCTCCTGCTGAACGAGCGGGTTCATTTTGTGATCGCAGACCAGAGGACATCTGAATATGTTCTGCGTGTGCTGGATAACAACAATTTCTGGGTGTTGGGGAATGATTACCAGGAACGCATGGCCTATTCGGGAACGATCGCGTTTGTTCCGTATCTGTACGATGCCGTGTCGGATAGCAAAGGCAGGATTGTATCCGGCCGGGTAGGCATTGATTATGTGAGCGCGGAGAACATATTCCCTGTAACATGGACTAACGACCGGATTACAGAGTGCATATTTGCATTTCCGAAAACAGTGAATCGGAAAAAATATATCCAGCTGCAGCACCACAGATTGGGATCTGACGGTAATTATGTCATTGATAACAGCGTGGTTTTGTGCATGTCCGGGGGAGGAACCTGGAAGGAGCTGCCACAAGACGAATGGAAACAGCTCCGGCCATTCAAAAACCTTGCCGCGCATATCAATACAGGATCGCCGGATCGTCAGTTTACAGTCCAGCGGCTGAATATCACAAACAATGCAGATACGGATGAGAGTAACCCCATGGGCGTCGCGATATATTCAGGCGCGATTGACGTTCTCCGGTCTCTTGACATCAAATACGATTCCTACAGCAATGAATTTGAGCTGGGCAGGAAACGGATTTTTGTAGCTCCTGAGATGCTAAAAAATACTGACGATTCACCGGCATTCGATCCGGAAGACACCGTGTTTTACAAGCTCCCGGACGACTATGCCGACAAGAATGAGGGAATGATCAAAGAAATCGACATGGCACTCCGTGTCGATCAGCACAGTAAAGCGATCAACGATGACCTGAATTACTTTTCACTGAAATGCGGATTTGGCTCTCAGCATTATCGGTTTGATTCTGGACAGGTCCGAACGGCTACTGAAGTCATTTCAGAGAACTCTGATATGTACCGAAGACTGACCAAGCATGAGGTTATCCTGGAATCAGCGCTTACAGAGCTGATACGAATTATCATACGCCTTGGGAATGCATGTGGGGAAAATCTTGATGAAAGTACAGAGATTGACATCCATTTTGATGACTCAATTATTGAGGATAAGGATGCTGAACGAAACTGTGACCGGCAGGACGTAGCAATCGGAGCTATGCCCCTTTGGGAATACCGGATGAAGTGGTATGACGAGGACGAAGCAACGGCCAAGAGCATGGTCGATGTGGGGGCTGAGGATGTGATTGAATGACCCAGGGTGAACTTGAAAAAATTCCAGAAGGGATGGAGACCCTAACGAGAAGGCTGGAAGAACGGATTATGAATGACATTGTCCGGCGGATCCGTCAGGCCTCTTTTTCTACCGCATCCGCAGACTGGGAGTTCACACGGCTCCAGCAGCTTGGCATGGGTGCAGATCAGATCCGGAAGTGGGTGCAGGATCTTCTTAATGCATCAGACCAGGAAGTGGACCGCATATACTCCGACGATGTATACCGCGAATATATGAAGCAGGGACGGGGATACAAGGCTTTTGGAATCCGGCAAATTCCGTTTGATGAAAACATTGCGTTACAGGAACTGATCGCAGCAGTCAAGAAACAGACGAAAAACCAGTTCAGGCAGATTACCGGATCCATGGGATTTGTAAAGCAAGAACCAGGGAAACATCTTCACGCGACGAAGCTGACACAGTTTTACCAGAACGAGCTTGATAACGCGATGATGGACATCCACAGCGGGGCGTTCGACTATGCATCAGTGCTCCGTCGCACGATCGACGACATGACACGCTCGGGATTACGCTGGATAGACTTTGATTCGGGGCGGCATAATCGTGTTCCTGTGGCCGCCCGCAGGGCTGTTATGACAGGCTTCAGGCAGGTGCAGGGGCATATTATGGAGCAGACTGCGAAAGACCTGCATACGGACAGCTATGAGGTCACAGTGCATGTTGGTGCGCGACCGACCCATCAGGTATGGGAGGGGAAGGTATGGACAAAGGCGCAGCTGGTTTCTGTTTGCGGTCTGGGATCCGTGACAGGTTTGCACGGGGTAAACTGCTATCATGATTACAACCCGTTCATCCCAGGGGTGGATATCAGAACTTATACCGATAAGGAGTTATCTGAGATACATGCACGGGAGAACGTACCGGTATCATATGGGGACAAGCAATATGACACGTACCAGGCGTTGCAGGAGCAACGGAAGCTGGAAACCAAATGCAGGAAACTGAGGGCGGATGCGCAGCTTCTCCGGGAAGGGAAGGATGGCGTTACAGACGAAGGGCAGCTGAAGAGGATTGATGAGCAGATTACATTGGCACAGGGGCGGTACCAGAAAACGCTGCAGCAGTACAAGGCTTTTAGTAAGACGATGAATCTTCCGCTGCAGAAACAGAGAATTTACCAGGATGGGCTATCCGCTCGGAAAAAGACTGATGTGAGCCTGGAGGTCTATGAAGGGATCCCGAAGACATGGAAGAAGACAATGAAGATCTCTACAGAAGATGCTGTTAAAAGTGCAAATCCAAGATATGAGCATCTGCCGTATAGCAGCATGGAACTCCCATACAGTTCTAACTGTGCAAATTGTGTGGTGGCCGCAGAAATGCGTTTTCGCGGATACGATGTTATAGCTCGTGCCAAGAAAGAAAACCGGAAGTTAGCACAGGAACCGTTTTCAGCATGGGAAAACCCTCAGGTAAGTACTCTTACAGGCGGGAAAGATGAACTTGATGCCTTTATTCTTCAGCAGCTCCCGGAATCGGGGAGGGTACAAATTGCTGTGCGCTATCACGAATCCATATTTGCAAAGCGCCCGAATCATACGTTTATTGCGTATAAAAAAGAGGGGAAGGTAGTCTATGCGGACCCGCAAAATGGTGCTATCATAAAAAATATAGAAGACGCATGTATGAAGCAGGCTGCTGAAATAAAATACTGCAGGATTGACAATCTTGACATATCAGACAGGGGCATAGCCGCTTGTGAAAAGAGGTGACAGCGATGACATTTAAGGAAGCATTAGCTAAGGTCGATCGGTGCTACCGCAAGTGGGGGCTTCCTGGAGTTGCTGTAGCCGGCGACGCTGGTACAGAATGGATTTTCCAGGCAAGGCCTTCCGGTACAGGAGGGGGCGAGGAGCCCGATTTGCCCGAACCGATTATCATCAGCAAGGATACAGGTGGTATGAGGTATTGCTTAATCCAGGATCGGAACGACCGAGACAAGATGTATGCCGCGGAAAAGGCAATTATCTATCAGACGAAGTGATTTGTGTTTAAACCAAGCGAACCATCACCCACAAGGTGATGGTTTTTTCATGTGGTAAAACAGAACAGGAGAAAAGATGATCAGAGTAAAAATCACTGATAAGGGGATCCGGATGAACGGACATGCTGATTGCAGCATTCGTGGACAGGATATTGTGTGTAGCGCAATTTCAGCGCTGACCTGCACGCTGATCGCGTCAATGGAACAGCTGACCAATAACCGGATCCGTGCGGACACCGGCTGCGGCCGGACAGTCATTGAGTGGCAGGAGCTGTCCGACACTGGCAAGCTTTTGGTGGATTCCTGGTTCGTTGGAATCGCCGCTATCAATGAACAGTACAATTGTATTAAGTTTGTCTGACCACCTGAGAGGGTGGTTTTATTTTGCCAATAAAAACGGAGGAACTATGAAGTTTAAACACATGATGGATCTTCACCTGTTTGATGAGAGCGGGGAAGGCGGGGCATCCGGAAGTCCTGTGGTGCCTTCTGGGGGGCATGCGGGAGGTGCTTCCGGGGAAAACCACACAGGGGGAACTTTTACGTACGAGCAGCTGAATGAGATCGCGACAAACCGGGCAGAGCAGGCTGAGAAACAGGCCCTCCGGAATTTCTTCAAGACGCAGGGACTTACCGAACAGGAAGCACAATCTGCTTTGGAAAAATACCGGAATGATAAAGCTTCGCGACAGCCGAACATCGCCCAGATTGAGCAGGAGCGTGACAGCTACCGCAAGCAGCTTGAAGAGCGGGATAACAGGGACTATTTGAGGGATAAGAAGGTGTCATCTGATGATCTCGATTATGTCGCTTTCAAGGTTGGGCAGATGGTGGATGACAAGACAGATTTCAAAAAGGCCGCAGACAAGTTCCTTAAGGAGAATCCCAGGTATTGCCAGGCAGGATACCGGGTGGATACGTCAACTTCTTCAGGAGGAGAGGGAAGTACCGAAAGTAAATACGCAGGTATCAATGATCTGATTCGACGCGCTGCCAGACGTTAAGGAGGAATGACTATGAACAACAGAAAACTGATGGATCTTCATATTTTTGAAACCGATGCGACTGCGATCGACCGGACAGGGGCTGATGCACTGATCCCGGTGCAGGAGTCCAATGAAATTATCCAGGGAATAATCGCCCAGTCGGCGGTTCTCTCCCGGGGGCGCAGGCTGCAGAATATGACGTCCCGGCAGTACCGGATGCCGGTGCTTGACATGCTGCCCATTGCCTACTTTGTCAATGGGGACACCGGCCAGAAGAAAACTACTAACCAGGCCTGGGACAAAAAGGTTATTACGGCTGAGGAGATCGCCGTGATCGTTCCTATCCCGGAAGCGGTTCTCGATGATGCTGAATATGACATCTGGGCTGAAGTGCGTCCGAGAATCCAGGAGGCCTTCGGAAAGAAGATTGACGGTGCCGTCCTTTTTGGTGCGGAAAAGCCGTCCTCCTGGAGAGACGACATCGTGAAAACCGCGACAGCAGCGGGTTCGGTTGTGACGCTCGGAAGCGATCTGTACACGTCTATCATGGGAGAGGATGGCGTGATCGCAAAGGTCGAGGACTCCGGATACTTTGTTAACGGCCATATGGCTGATATCAGCATGAGGGCGAAGCTCCGCGGGCTGAAAGATACAACCGGGCAGCCCATTTTCCGGTCTGACATGCAGACCGGGACAAACTATACGCTTGATGGGGCTCCGATGAATTTCCCAAACAATGGATCCTTTGATAAATCCAAGGCGCTGATGATTTCCGGGGATTTCAGCCAGCTCGTGTACTCGATCCGCCAGGATATGACGTACAAGCTGTTTACTGAGGGCGTGGTCCAGAACACTGATGGCACTATTGCATACAACTTGATGCAGAATGACATGGTCGCATTACGGGCGGTGATGCGCCTTGGATGGGAGATCCCGAACCCGATTAACGCCCTGAAAGCAGATAAGTCCAAGAGATGCCCGTTTGCATATCTTAAGGCAGGCGTCTGATTGATTCGGAGGTGATTCTAAATGGCGTATGCAGACTATGGCTACTATATGAGCAGCTTCAGTGAAAGAGAAGGCAGCCTGTCTGAAGGAGAATTTCTCAGGTTTGAGCGAATGGCTGAGCTTGAGCTTGATCAGGCGACTATGGGACGCGTCAGCCGGCTTAAGGAGCTGCCTTCCCAGGTAAAGGACTGCGCATGCGCCATTGCAGAGGTACTCGGTAATGCGGCAAGGCTGTCACATGATTACACCGGCCAGGGACTCGCAGGGCCCCTGGCAAGCTGGTCAAATGATGGACAATCCGGGTCTGTTGATCTGACGCAGTCACGGTATACCGAATCCGGTGTCCGGAAAGAAATAAGACGGCTATGCCGGCTGTACCTTGCCCGTACCGGCCTTCTTTACGCGGGGACGAACTGCTATGAGTCTTAATCCAAATTACACACAGACGATCACTGTGTATCACAAATCAGGGAATGCCTGGAACCGGGCAGTGTATACTGGATGCTTTTTTCAGGCCAAAGAAGCAGTAGGGTTTTCATCGACGCAGGCAGCGCTATCCAACACATACATTGCGCGGATCCCGGAAAGCGTTGCGGGGGCTGGATTTGCTGTGTCTCTGGACGACATTGTCATCCTTGGTGAGTGTACCGATTTGATTGACGATAAGGCAGCCGGCCATAGATCAGTGGAAGTGCTGAGGAAAAATAAGCCTTTTGCGTTCAAGGTGACTGCTGTGTCAAACAATACACAGCGCCTGATGGATAGGCACTGGAGACTGGGAGGGTGACATGAGGATAGAGCTGCAGATGGACAGCGGAAAAGAAATTGCAGGCCGAAAGGTCCAGGGCCGCGAGAAGATGCTCTATCTTGCGACTGTCTGCAAGCGGTTTATGGATCCCTATGTCCCGGCCATGAATCTCGTACTGGCTCAGAATGTCAGAATTACATCAACGGCAAATCATGGCGAGATTACTTACAATTCCCCATATGCGCACTACCAGTATGAAGGGGAAGTGTATGGGCCCAATTACCCAGTTTACAAAAATGGGGAACTTATCGGGTTTAAAAGCCCTCCTCATAAAGAACCGACCGGGAGAAAGCTGCAGTACAGCAAGTTCAGGCACCCGCTTGCCACGTCGCACTGGGATAAAGCGATGTGGGCTGCCAGAAAGCGCGATGTTACGACATCATTTGAGAATTATTTGAGGAACAGGGGATGAGCAAGCACGATACAGTCAAAGCCTATTTTGAGCCAAAAGTCCAGGAACTGGCCGGCAGGTTGCTGTTCAACTACTCGCCAGATGAGGAAAGCATCGGCATGATAACCGACTACTCCGATAAGGTTGTGAAAAGCTTTGTAACCGGGAGAAAGCGAAAAGCCTATGGGCTGTCATTTATTATTGTCCGGCCATATTCGACGGATCCGGGAGATGATCTGAATCTCGAGGCAATGAACTTCGCCCAGGCGTTCATGGACTGGATTGATCAGCAGAACCAGACAAAATCGTTTCCGGACATGGGCAGGGACTGCACCGTTGAGCAAATCGAGGTACTGCAGAACATGCCGAATCTGGCAGCAGTAAACGCAGAAGAAGGTATCGCCCGGTACATGATCCAATGCAGGGTCCTGTATACGGACGACAGTGAAAATCAATTCAGGAGGAAATAGTATGAAGCTGAAGCGTGAAGCCATGGCGACATTCATTGATACTGCGATGAACGTCAGCGTGGGTAATGTATCAAAGGCGGTATGGGAAATTGTCGGCGATGATATCGAGTCCATGTCTGTAGATATGAATGCAGACACAGACCAGAAAAAGAACATCCTTGGCCAGACAAAAACTACCGATAACGGGTATAAGCCGTCTATGGAAGCGGATCCGTTCTATGCGGATCCGGATAAGAAGCTGTATCCGGTTTTGCGGGATATTGCGATGGAAAGAAAGAAGGGAGACGCGTGCAAGACCCTTATGATGGAAGTCATTGTAGACAGCACGGAGGCAACAACAGCCCTTGCCTATGTCCGGGAGGTTCTGATCAAGCCGAAGTCCTATGGCGGCGATTCTTCATATCTGAACATACCCTATACGGTATCTGAGGATGGTGCGTGGGTGAAAGGAACCGTCACACTGGCGTCACTGAAAACGGGCAATCCAACCTTTACTGCAGGGACTGCAGGTGGGGGCGCGTGAAAGGAGCGTAAATGAGCAGATCAATAACCAAGAAGATTGATGACGGTATCCTGGATTTCAATTTTGAAAACTCGCAGGGAAAGATCTTTGCGTCGTTCCGGATGAACCCGTCGGATGCAGGACTTGCGGCAAGATGTAGCACAGCAGCCGCCAAGATTGAGCAGATGCGCCAGGAAGCACCGGAGGGAGCAGGAGATCTTGAAAAGTATGATGGGAAGATCCGGGAACTTATTGATGAACTGCTTGGCTATCCTGCGTCGGAAACTCTGTTTATTGCGCCTATGACGCCGACAACGATCCTGCCGTCCGGGGAAATGTTTGCGGTATATGTCATGGATGCAATCCTGGATGCGGTGAAGCCGGAGCTGGAAAAGCGGCAGAAGAAGATGCAGGCCGCAGTTGAGAAATACACAAAGAAATATGAGTCCGTATGATCTTCCAACGTCCCTGACAATCCACGGCAGGGACTATGCAATACGGACGGACTTCCGGGCGATTCTGGATATCCTGATAGCTGAAAATGATCCGGAGCTGGACGACATCGGAAAAACCGCAGTACTGCTTGGCATCCTTTATAAGAATGTCCCGGAAGACACGGAGGAAGCGGTTAGAAAAGGCTGCGAATTTATTGATATGGGAATGAAGGACGATGGAAAACGTCGTCCACGGGTTATGGATTGGAAACAAGACGCGCCTGTAATCATCCCTGCAGTGAACCGAGTCGCTGGCGTGGAGATTCGTGCGCTGCCCTACCTGCACTGGTGGTCATTCCTGGGCTATTACCAGGAGATCGGGCAGAGCTATTTTTCCGAAATTGTGAATGTCAGGCTGAAAAAAGCCAGGGGCGAGAAGCTCGAAAAATGGGAACAGGATTTTTATAAGGATAATCGCGCATCTGTTGATTTGAATCACGAGGAAGAACGCAGCGCGGAAGAAAAACAGGAGCTGAGAAAACTATTCGGGTTGGAGAAGAGGTGATTACATGGCTGCCGGGAACGACGGAACGATTACGCTATATACCGACGTGGACACCGGCGGTGTGCAGAGGGGCGTATCCAATATCAAGAGCCAGCTTGGCGGGCTGGAGAAGACAGTCAGACGTGTAGGCGCGGCGATTGCCGCAGCGTTTGCAGTATCAAAAATTATAGGTTTTGTACGGTCCTGCATACAGCTGGGGTCTGACCTGACCGAAGTCCAGAATGTCGTTGATGTAACGTTCGGGTCAATGGCGCAGAGTGTTAATGCTTTTGCATCAACCGCGGCTGAAAAATTCGGGCTGTCTGAGCTCTCGGCAAAGCAATACGCATCTACTTTGGGTGCAATGCTGAAGTCCATGGGCTATACAGAACAGCAGGCGGCTGCGATGTCAGAGCAGCTGACAGGCTTAGCCGGAGACATGGCATCCTTCTATAACCTGAATACTGATGCTGCATTTGAAAAAATCAGATCAGGAATATCCGGCGAAACTGAGCCGCTGAAGCAGCTGGGGATTAATCTGTCTGAGGCCAATCTTGAACAGTTCAGACTGGCACAGGGGATGGACACAGCGTACAGCAAAATGACGCAGCAACAGCAGGCGCTGGTTCGATACAAATACCTGTTATCGGTTACATCTGATGCGCAAGGAGACTTTGCCCGTACATCGAACAGCTGGGCGAACCAGACCCGGGTTCTGAGCCTGCAGTTTCAGTCGCTTAAGGCAAATATCGGGCAGGGGCTTATAAATGTGTTCACGCCGGTTCTGAGGGTAATTAATGCGGTTCTGTCAGGCCTGAATAAAGTCGCGAGCGCATTCAAAGCCTTTACGGCTCTTATCACCGGCGTAAAGCAGGATACTGCTACAAGCTCAGGAGCCAGTCCTGTGACAGGCGTGGCGGACGCGTATTCCGATGCGTCTGACGCCGCGGACAATTATGCAGGGGCAACAGATAGAGCCGCGAAAGCTGTAAAAAATGCGCAGAAGCAACAGCAGAGTTATCTGTCAGGACTTGATGAAGTCCGCCAGTACCAGAAAAACGCGATCCCAACTTCTGATGTATCCGGAGGCGGCGGAAAAACGGGAACAGCTGCACCTGCAGTTGTTGACTATGGTAGTATCGCCAAAGGGAACACGCTCCTTGATCAGGCGGATGCGAAAATACAGAAGTTTGCAAAGGACTTCAAAAACGCCATAGAGCCTACGATCGAAGCCCTGCAGCGCCTGTGGGGCCAGGGACTGAAGCGGCTTGGAGAATTTTCATGGACTGCCCTCCGGGATTTTTATAATGGCTTTCTCGTACCAGTCGGCAGATGGGTGATGGGCGAGGGGATCCCCAGATTTATCGATGCCCTGAATAACGGGCTGATGAAGGTCAATTTTGAAAGGATAAACAAGGCATTGAGTGGCCTGTGGGATGCCCTGGCACCGTTCGCTATCAATGTTGGTGAAGGGCTGCTGTGGTTCTGGGAGAATGTCCTGGTTCCTCTGGGTACCTGGACGGCAAACGAAGTTGTTCCCAGGTTTCTTGACACGGTCGCTGCGGTACTGAAGGTCGTGAATGCCGTGATTGAAGCGCTCAAACCCTTATGGCAGTGGTTCTGGGACAACGTGCTCCTGCCTATCGCAAAATGGACGGGCGGCATATTCCTTACGGTGTGGGACGGCATCATCAAGGCACTGACCAACTTTGCAAAGTGGTGCCAGGAACATAAGAAAACGATTGAAACAATCGCCATTGTTATAGCATCTTTCTTCGCTGCGTGGAAGATTGTCAGCCTTATCGAGAAGATCGCGGCCTTTGTATCAGCAGCCGTGGAATTTGTATCAACGCTGTCCGGAATCATCAGTGCACTCGGGGGACTTAAAGCCGCGCTGGGGCTGGCTGTCGGTGCGTTCAATCCCTACATCCTGATAATCGGGGCGGCCATAGCGATCGCAATTCTGCTCTGGAAAAACTGGGACACCATTTCTGCGGGACTGAAGAAAATCTGGGAATGGATATCAAACCTTGCCAAGACAATCTGGGGAGGCATCGTAAATACCATGAAGAGCTTGTGGGAAAACATGAAGCGCAATGCCTCCGAAGCATTCACCGCAGTTGGGAACGTAATAGGAAAAGCTTGGAACGGGGTTAAGTCCATGACCAGCACAATTTGGAACGGCATCAAATCCGGGCTCTCTACCGCATGGTCTGGGATCCGCGGGTTGGCAAGTGCATCGTTCGATGGGATCGGCAAGTTGATCTCGTCAGCTTGGAATGGAGTCAAGACAGTCACGGGCACGATCTGGGGCGGCATTACCGGCCTGGTGTCGAAGGCTATGCAGAACATGATGTCTGCAGTATCAAAGACAGGGGGTAAGATGGCCGACGGTCTGGCGTCAGCATTTAAAGCCGCACAAAGGATGATTAAGGCGCCAATCAACGGGATCATAAAAATTGTTAATATCCTGCTTAATGCCCTGACGAATGGGATCAATTTTGTGATCGGTATGCTTAACCATTTATCAATCAGAATTCCAAACTGGGTGCCAAAGATAGGCGGACAGAAATTCGGGTTTAATCTCTCGAAGATTAATACGCCCAGCATCCCATATCTTGCGACGGGTGCTGTCATTCCGCCGAATGCGCCGTTTATGGCTGTTCTGGGGGATCAGAAAAGCGGGACAAATATCGAAACTCCTGAGTCGCTTCTCCGTAAAATTGTGCGGGAAGAATCTGGATCCGGGCAGGGAGGAAGCTATCGATTCACAGCACAGATCAATCGCCGGACACTGTTCGATGAGATGATCAGCGAAGCAAAACTGCGGCAGATTACAAGCGGACGTAATCCGTTTGAATTCGCATAACCGGAGGGGATATGGCACAGGATAAAATAAAGATCAATGACGTTGAAATCTACCAGCCTGACGAGGGTCTTCAGTGGAACTTTGAGACTACATTCTCTGCCGGATCTACCAGGACCCAGTCAGGGAAAGGAAGATTTTCTCCGCTTTTTACGGTTGAACAGCTTACCTATACGGCGACGGACATTCCCGTCGCGGAAGCATCAAAGATCCTCAAAATGGTTGCGAAGGGCCGGCATTTCAGTCTCCATTATTTTTCTGTCTACACAGGGAAATGGCAGACCGGAAGTTTTTATGTAGGCCAGGGCGACATTACTATAAAAACGATCAAAGACAATGACGAAACGCTGCAGACACTGTCCTTCAAGATGACAGGAGATGACCCGATATGAGAAGTACGACCGCAGAACTGAACCGACAAATGCTCGATCGGGCGGATTCTTATGCTACTGCTGATATCACTTTTGCAGACGGCACAAAACGGAGTCTGGGAAAGGATGACTTTTTCCAGGACAATACCGTAGTGGAAAGCGCTGAAACATCATCCTTCCCGCTGGGCGTGGTGATCCCTAAATCGGTCACCCTGTCGCTCGTGAATGATGATGATCGGTGGAGGAAATATGCGTTCGACAGGGCGAAAGTTCATGTATGGACGAATTTCGTTATGGACGACGGCACCATAAAACGGTATGACCTTGGAACCTATACTGTTATAAAACCTGAATCTTACGGGGCAACGGTCACACTTTCCGCAGTGGATGACTGCTATAAGCTGGATAAGCCGTATACATCATCGCTTGTGTTCCCGGTCACAGCGGCCGTCGCCGCAAAGGATGCCGCCGATACCTGTGGGATAACTCTTGATACAACGGACTTCAAAAACAACGGGTATCTGATCAAGCAGAAACCAGAGGGTGTCACATTCAGGACATTTTTCGGGGACGTTGCAATGCTGGCCGGGGGTGTTGCAAAATTTGATGCCACTAATCATCTTGTCATTATTGGTTATTCGCTGGACATCTTTGGCGACGGGAACCTGAATGGCGGGGTGTTTGACAGCGCGAAGCCATATGATTCCGGGGACGCTGCAGATGGAGGGAGCTTCAACCCTTGGAATAAAGGTTACCAGTTTGATGCAGGGACCGCCGCGAACCTCAGTAAGATCCATGCACTGCACGACTGGCAGGATCTGGCCATAGAAGCCGATGATGTAGTGATAACCGGGGTGCGTCTGGTTGGACAGGATGATAAGCAGTATTCGAGTGTCGTATCTGAAAGCTATGTATTGGATGTGACGTCCAGCATCGCTGTCGGGAACGAGCAGGCATTGGTCGATAAAGTCGCAGCAGAGGTTGTAGGGTTCAGGTTCCGTCCGTTTTCTGGAAGCTATATCAGCTACCCGTTGGCCGAAGCCATGGATCTAGCAAATGTAATAGACCGGGCAGGGAACGTCTATCAGACCGTTTTAACCGATGTCACATACAGTTTCAGCGGATCAACCGTGATGAAATGCGCTGCAGATCCGCCAATCCGGAACAATAGTGCCTATTCCAGCTCAGAGGCAAGGGCAGTAGTAAAAGCAAGAGCACAGCTGCAGTCTGACATGCAGCAGGTGATATCCCCGATAGAGGCTGCAACATTATCATTGTCAAACCTGATCTCTCAAGGGCTTGGTTTATATGTAACGGAACAAAAGAACGATGACGGGAGTAGGATCTACTACCTCCATGATGAGAAAACAGTCACGGCATCAAAAAATCTATGGCGGATATCAGGGAATGTCTTTTCTGTATCATCAGATGGAGGGAAGACCTGGAAAGCCGGCATTGATTCAAACGGAAACGTACTCGCAAACGTGCTATCCGTGGTTGGCCTAAACTTCAGCTGGGCTCATGGCGGGATCCTTACACTTGGCGGGGCGAATAATGCCAGCGGACAATTACGAGTGCTGGATGATGAAAGTACACTTATCGGAGCATGGAACCGGAGTGGGATTGCTACTAAGGGAGCTTTGATCAACCAGGGGAGCTCGGGTGCCATGACGGCGCTTGCCGGGGGAAAGATTGCTGTATACAAACGGGGGACAACTGCTCTTTCGGAAGAAATAACTGACTCGGTGCTGGATCGAACATCCAACTGGATGACCATCACGCCTGTACTTATGAACAGGGCCGATTGGTCATTGCCCACGTCAAGCGAACAAGAAAGTATCAACGGGGTGGCCTTCGGGTCTGGGCTTAACTTTATATCATTTGGGTATTATAAAGCGGATACCAGTACAAGTCCCCTTCAGGAGGGGATCCCAAAACTAGTAAGGAATTCTAACCCATACTATGACAGCGCTCCTGGGACTGTGGCGCCACTAATCACACTTAATCCGTCAAGGCAGAGTTTGGTGTATAACTTTGTACCGATTACCATGCACGCCTCGATGGAAATGGATGGCTATATAAAGTTCGGCACAAACGATTATCTGGATAACAGCTATCTTGGCATACAGTGGAAGCAATATTCGAAATATGGCGGTCAATTAAGCATCGGATCGGAGAGGAATGGAAGCGCCGGCGAGGACAACCTCGTGATAAACGGCGGGACTCTTCAAATTCCCGGTGGTGTCAACATTAGTAACGGACTGACTGTGCACGGCGGTAAGAGCAGGGCTGTAAAAACGGAGCACTATGGCACCGTCCGCATGAACGCATTCGAGACCGCGAGTGCGCATTTTGCGGATGTAGGGTCCGGTGCAATAGGGGATGACGGGCAGGTATCTATATATTTCGACCCTGTGTTTGAGGAAACGATCGAAGCAGACATTGGCTATCAGGTGCTGGTCACCAGGACATCGGAACTAGGAATAGACTGGGTAGAAAAAGAGAGAGGCGTGTTCATCGTACACGGGGAAAAAGGGGCGACATTTGACTGGATGTTGATAGCACTTCAGAAGGGTTATATATCGGAACGAATGAGCCCGACGGATGACCTTCCTATACGGACGGATGGATTTGACGTGAGCAGCATGGTATCAAATGACACATCTATTGTTGACGTACTCGACATGGTAAACAACTATGAAGGAGGTTTAGAAACAGTATGAAGAAAATTACAGCATTCGCGATCCACACAACGGGAGAAGGACAGAGGGCGGCGTATACGTATAGCATTATTGACGATAACGGAACCGTTGTTGCACAGAACAAACGGGGAGAGGTTGTCCTGATGACACCAGAGACATTGAAGGCTGCGAACACCTTGTATAAGTTCCTGGAAACGAAGATTCCAGAGTAAGAGGAGGAGGCAAAGCATGGCAATACAGATGCGGCGTGGGGACTACGCCGATTTTGACCCGACAAAACTGGTGGCCGGGGAGCTGGCTGTAGTTACAAGTGGTGATCCGAATTCTGATACAGGGCGAGCGCTCTACATTTGTTTTGAACCCGGAGTTGTTAAACGGGTCACGGACTACGAAGACCTCATCGACCAGATCAATGCCGCAACACAGGAAATCCAACAGAGGTTTACAAATGCTGTAAAACAATCAGCCCGTGATGCGCTTTCCTTCGCAGAATCTGCATCAAGTTCTGCGAGCACTGCCTCAAGCGCTTCAGAGTCTGCAACTGCAGCATCGCAAAGTGCGTCCAGTGCCCAAGCTGCAGCAGAAAGTGCAGCAGCTGCTGCAAAGGATGCTAAGGAGTATGTGGATCAGCATGGCACAAAGCCGATGACTGGTGCTACGGCCACAACAACAGGGACTGCGGGAACCGTCCCCGCACCGCAAGCTGGCACGTCCACCAGGTTTTTATGCTCCGATGCAATTTGGAAAGAAGCAGTCGATGCCACCCAGGGCAAGGCGATAAACGATGCGATCGCAAAAAATGCCGCCGACATCACTGCGTTAAACAGTGGTTTATCAAACATATCTGGCACGGCTACGCCATTCGGAATATTTAAAAATCAATCGATCGACTATATCAAAATTGGAAAGCTAGTAATTATTTCAGGTTATGTAGATGCTGGAGCAGTGCAACCATCGGAAGGATATCCGGCTGGAAATCGTTATACGGTTGCCACCATACCGTATACACCATACGCTAACTATGCAGCATTGTCGGGGTTCTGTACAAATTCGACCACGAGCGCTGATGTACTAGTTGAACCAGGAAAAATTACATTTAAAATGACGAGTAGCAACCCATACCCAGATGTCATTTATATCAGTGGAGCTTTTCTTTGTTTATAGCGTAGTCCATGCGCCCCAGCTGCCACCATCCGTGGCATTTATCGAAAACCGGTGTTGTACCACGTTATTGTTAGTTAGCCATAACTGATGGATCCAGTTCTTTCCGTTGAATCCAGCTGTTGGATAAGGCGCGGCAAATACAATAAGTACGCCATAGTCAGGGGCCCCAACTGTACTTGGAGTTGTATTATATATCCCGGTTAAAACTGCCCAATTTGCATTATTGTTATACGATGCTGAGTTAAAGAATCTGAAGACTTCATCAGCGGTGTTTAATTTATTTGCTAAACCACTGTTTGCTTAATTGTCATAGCCTTTCGCCCAGAGTACATCAACTCGAATAGGCTGCCCACTGGGAAGGTTATTGTCCAATATTACTGTTGCAGCATCACCTTGTTTAACGATTTGGGTTACTTTGATGCTTGTAGTAGCCCAGTCACCGTTGGTAGCGCAGACTGGTATATAGCCCCCAGATGGCGGACTGACGCTAAAATAACTTGTACCAGTCCCTGTTATAACGTAAGTCTTAAATAAATATTGTTGCTGAACGGCTGCAAAACCACTGTTTGTTCTATTGATGCTACCAAGAGGTAGCATTTTTTGTGGAGGAAGAATAGCATGAAAACTTTAAAGCTTACTAACGGAGCCACCTATGAAGTGGCGATTACATCTTCGGAGTCGAGCTTGGCTTTCGTCCTGGAGAGCTTTGCTGCGTGTGATCCTATTGTAAAGAAGATCGCGTTATATGATCTAGCGTCATTAGATGACCAGTCATTGTCCGGAAAGGCTGTTTCCGGGATCCAGGCGCAAAAAATATCCGGAGGTGTCCTGCTCACCATAAGCCTGCAGGATGTGGCAAGACAGCAGACAATCGACAATCTTATAGCAAGTGTGGCTGACAATGATGGAGTAGTGCCTGATGATCTGCAAAAGATTACAGAGCTCGCCAGAAAAGGCCGTGACAGTCTGGCTGATGCTGATGCCACAGTTTACGCGGACTACTTCCCCGCATGGTCAGGGAACGAAGTAGGATACACGAAGGATCAGCGGATTCAGTATGGTGGCAAACTGTACAAAGTGTTGCAGGCACACACGTCTCAGTCGGACTGGACGCCGGACAAGGCTGCATCGCTGTTTGCAGCAATACTGCCAGGGCAGTCAGGCACGGAAGCAGGCGCCTGGGTACAGCCAGGCAGTACAAACCCGTACATGAAAGGGAACAAAGTAACTCATGGAGGGTACGTATGGACATCACTGATCGACAATAATGTTTGGGAGCCATCCGAGTCACAGCCGACGCTGTGGTCTAAAGGCGCCGCGGTATAACCAGTCAGGAGGGCAAACCAATGGAAAATATTTTTGGACAGGTGATGGACGTGCTGCAGCTAATTGTGCTGATCGGATCGGTACTTACACTGGCAAAGACGGCTGTAAAAGTCGCCAAGGCACCGGAGAAGTCACAGAATGACAGGATCCGGGCATTGGAGATCCGCGTAGATAAAATCGCGGAGCGCCTGGAAGACGGCGACCGTCATTTTGCAATGATTGACGATGGAACGATCATCACGCAGCAGTGCATCCTGGCCATGATGGACGCACTAATTAATGGGGATAACACAACAGAATTGAAGGCGAAACGGGATCTGATGCAGACATATCTGCTAAAGCGGGGGATTAAATGATATTACGGATGGCAGCAGCGGTGGTTACCATCGCTGTATTTTTATATCTAATTCACAATATGGAGGATTGAAAAATGAGCGAAAAAGTGAAGTCCTATGTTATCAGGGCGGTGTGGACCGCGATCCAGGCAGCAGCTGCAGCTGCCATCGCCACGATCGGAAGTACCGCAACAATCGGCGGGGTAGACTGGAAGGTGGTGGCAAGCACGGCGGGTTTGGCTGGGGTCTTGTCCCTGCTTAAATCCGTTGCGGTCGGCACACCCGAAACAAAGGCAAGCTGAGTAGAGGGAGGGGAAGATGACCAGTACGACAGAGCAAGTTTGGGACTATCTTTTAAAGAGCGGGCTTACAGCAGCAGGGGCTGCAGGTTTGATGGGAAATCTCAAGGCTGAGTCCGGCATTATCCCGAACCGCGTCGAAATCCTATGCCTGAAGCGACTGAGGGAGCACGGCAGGACGTACTCAGATCAATCCTATACGGCGGCGGTTGATTCCGGTGCAATCACAAAATCTGAATTTCTCCATCCAATCCCGGGGAAACAGTACGGATACGGGATAGCTCAATGGACGTCGCCTAACCGGAAAGCTGGGCTGTACGATCTCGCTCAATCAAAGGGCGTCTCAATCGGAGATCTTGACACCCAACTTGAATACCTGATAAGGGAGCTGAAGACCAGCTATAAGCCAGTTTATTCTGTATTGATATCCACAAATAGCGTTCAGACAGCTTCTGATGCTGTGCTGACTCACTTCGAACAACCGGCAAATGCACAATCCATGAAGCAGGAGCGGGCGAATTACGGGTATCAGTATTTTAACCAGTTTGCATCGAAGGGAGATGATCCAGTGTCTACTGTAACTGCCGGCAAGATCCTTGATATTTACAGATCATGGATCGGATACTCCGAAGCAAATGGGAGGCATAAAAAGATTGTTGACCTATATAATTCGCACAAGCCGCTGGCGCGAGGATATGCAGTAAAATACTCGGACTCCTGGTGCGATACCTGCCTGTCCGCGGCGTTTATCAAAGCTGGCGCCGTCGGACTGATCGGCGGGACGGAGTGTGGAGTCGAAGAACACATCAAGATATTCAAGAAAGCTGGGATCTGGATCGAGGACGGGACAATTACGCCGAAATCAGGCGACATCATCGTTTATAACTGGGATCAGAAGACTCAGCCAAATGACGGATATTCCGACCATATCGGGATTGTTGAGTCTGTCTCAGGAAACATGATCACGACAATTGAAGGCAACTACAAGGATGCTGTCGGACGGCGGGTGATCCCTGTCGGGTGGGGCTACATCCGTGGATACGCGCGGCCAAGGTATGCTGCGGAAACGCAGCAGAATAAAGCGAACGCTGCGGAACCGCAGAAGAAGGTATATCATGTCCAGGCGGCAACGTTCACTGATAGAAAATACGCAGATCAGCTGGTGCTGAAGCTGAAGGCATACGGGATCGACAGCTACACGTACCAGAAAAGCGGGTATTGGCTGGTCCAGGCGGGGGCGTTTGCCAGCAAAGCAAATGCTGACGCGATGCTGAAACGGCTGAAGGATCTGGGAATATCAGGCATGATCTGGTGATATTATTTGTGGGTGGTATTGCCACCGTTTTGCCACCAACTGAGACATATAGGCGCAAGCGTACCAGAGACTGAATCATTGAACAACGTTGAAAAACCGCATAAATAAAGCCTTTTCAGGACTGACAAAGAGCAAAATTCAGTTGGTATCAGTGAACATATCACGTCGAGACCGTGTGCCTCTTGAGCAACCGAAAACCAGATACGAAAGTCAGGATCGATGTGGATCTGGAAGACTACTACCGTATCAAGGACGCAAAGAAAAATCAGAACTGAAAATAAAACACCGAACTAAAGCGAAAGCTGCTGATGTGTAAAAGCATTGGCAGCTTATTTTTTTCGCCGAAGGGAGGTGGTGCCTATGATCTGGATCCGATGATCTTGGAACGGTAGCTGACAATCAAAGACAATCTGAGAAACGGAGGAAATCTTAATGGCAAAGAAGAGAAGTGTTAAGGTTTACGGACAGAGCGGCTATAAGTATCGTGAAACGCCGACGATCATGCTTAAGGGACTGTGGCTTAAAGAAGCAGGTTTTGATATCGGGGATTATATCTCCGTCACCTGCGAGGATGGCAAGATCATCATCACCCAGGAAGCCGAGAGAGCTGCTGTGAAAGCCGCAGAGGCTGAGTTCATGGAGAGGGAGATGAAAGCCTTACAGAAGCGATACGAGGCTGAAAAAGTCAAAATAAGGGCTCAGATGGTAGCCGAGCCGGGAGCGAGGTGGTAATCATGTTTACCACAGAAGAACTTCAGGCAATTGACAGGAAGTATTTTACGGTGATTGTGGCGGACGCTTTTGATGTAACACTGATCAGCAACAACACCCGGCATGTTTGGTACATCCATAATGTTGAGCTGAAGGATCGGAATCTATGTCTGGTCTATCATAAGCACAAAATCAATCACCCATATCACAGCCATTCCCGGTGCGGAACACTTCGGAAGGCGATCAGGGATATCAAGTCCCATGATGAATTTCAATTAAACGGCAGAAAGCCAGTCTATAAGCATTGAAAACAGAGCGGTAGCACCCAATGATGGATGTTACCGCTCTTTCTCTGTTTTGTCTTATTTGCGATTTTTCTTACAGTGGCGAAGTCTCAGGTATTCGCAGACGACATCATGGGCATTGTTGATTTCCTGGCGTCCACGGCTGGATTTCAGATTGATCTCGATGCAGATGTCATCAATGGACATTCCCTGCAGGCTCAGACGGATGATTTTGGCGTAGCGGGGATTCTCCTTGTCGAAGTGAGCCAGAAGCTTGATCTTCAGTTCCTCTTCGGTAGGTTCCGGGCAAAGCTTGTCCAGAACCTGATCCTCTACGGACGGCTGCGTGGTATCTTCGATGTCAAAGGTTTCTCCGTCATATTCGTAATCGAGAGACAGGATCTCCACACGCTTCGGATTGTAGCGCTCCAGAAGTCCCTTGTTCGGGCACCCCTTACAACGTCTGGTGTAAGGGCAAAGCTTGTCTGAACCATCAGGGTTCTTGCCGATGATGCAGCGGCCTTCGCGGCGCATTTCCATGTCTTTGTTCAGCTCATCCCAAAAGTCCTTCATGTAGGAAGCGTAATGGTCTTCGCTGATGGCCATAAATCCGATCTCAAAGGAAAACTCTCCGAGATGCATGGTGGTGAAGTTGTCCTGGATGTAGTCGTTTTTCTGCAGACCGAACTTTTCTTTGAGGAAGGGAACTAAGACCTTGCCTTCCGGGACGGGATTTCCGTCAAAGGACTTACGGTTGCTGTACTTCTGTGTGTTACTGTAATCTGCTTTACGTGCCATAACTTTTCCTCCTGTGATTGGCTAAGATTTGCGTTGATCGCAGGAAGAAAAAGGATCATTCCTGCGATTGTTTACAGGAGTGATCCAATCATTCGTAAGGTCGGGTGCTATGGTTCGTAAGGTTCTTAAGGTACGGGATTTGAAAAAGTTGGTTTTCTATCGAAAAAAGCTGGGGATAGGATCAACAGAAAAGTGTCAAATGAGCCTGGAGGGGGAGTACAGAAAAAGCACGTTCTCATTGATAGATTCAGACATTTGTGATATAATCGGAATTAGTGGGAATTGGTTGGAAACAAAATGAACCAGTATACTACATGAGTAGAATTGCAAACGAGAGTAAATCGGAGGAAATCTGTGACGAATATAGCGTATCCGCGTCTGTGTGGTGGCACCTTTATGACGCTGGTAATACAGGCGCTGCTGCAGCGGAAGAAAGCAAGAGAACACTATAAGGGTGAGAGTGATAAGCTGAATGATCCGGATGTACTTGTGGGGCTGATCACGGTTATCAATCCTGACTATGAGGATCCGGGGAAGGCTGTACTTAAGACGAAAGCCAACGACTATAAGTCATGCAAATTATCGACGGGACAGTATCTCCCGTTTGGAGATAAGCTGGCGATTGAGGTCTTTGACCAAAGGGTACGAAATAACTATCTGGCGGCCAGAAATGACATGTGCATCTTTGTAGATAGCTTTATCGAAACGGGAACAAAGCTGCAGAAAGATGTTCGCCTGGTGAAGGCTCTGATTGATCTGATTGAGCAGGACGAAAGCATTGATGACAGTGTGGAGTTCATGGTTGATGAGAATGGAGATGCCGTCAGGAAAGATCAGCTTCGCAATCTGAAAAGGGTATGCCTTCCGTCATTTCTCTTGGGAATATGGCATTTCATAGTTATCAACCGAAAGAATAATAAGGTTGGGCAACTTACATATGATACCTGGTGCCCTGAGAACGGTGGCGGTACCAGAGAGTATGAAGGGGCTATGGGCGAAAACCTCTCGATAGAGCTGGAGGTTTATACACTGGAACCAGAGGATGAGACTGAAGATACGGAGCAGGAAGCGGAGGTTGTAGAAGATCAGCCGGAGCAGAATGATCAAGATAATCAGAACGACCATCAGGAGACATCCGGCACTGGTCCAAACCTGCAGCAGATCAATAATCCGTTTACTTTCATACAGAACGGAGATAACAACACACAGATTGGATATATAGCGAACCAGACGATTGTAAAGAAGTGAGGATACTGAATGAGTGATGAATTACAAGTACAGACTCCGACCGGTCTGCAGGTACAGGGAAGTCCTACGTTCCAGCAGACCGGAAGTGGAAACACTCAGATCGGGTACATAGGGCAACAGATCAACTATATTTCTATGGGCGGCATGCCGCAGCCCTTACGTCCTGCAAATCCGAATTATGAATATTACAATCTGTTTGTTATTGATCAGGAGCAGGTGGACAGCCTGGTTGCAATTCCGAGACACCAGTCTCTGAACGACTATACAGCTGAGGAAGTCCGTAAAATATATGCTCTTCCGGGGTTGGCAGCAGCAGAGGAAATCAAGAGACTGCCGTCATTGTTTGTTATCAGAAATAGGTTCGGCAATCATACGACTCCGGATCAGTGCGCAGGTTATGGATATATCGTGGACATCCGGCAGAAGAGCGATACGATTATTGTTACAGCATCGATATCACATGTGATACGGCAGGAAAAATTGAATGCTCTGGAGAGCGAGCTGCAGTTGCTTCGGGCTCCGGAGAACAACGAATTGGACAGTGTTCACTGGGCAATCAAAAGGGTGAATTTGCCACAACTGATACAAGAAAAGAAACTTATTGAGATTATGGATATGCTTTAAGCGGAGGAAGACATGAGCATCTGAGTTTTAAGCCATTTGTACTAGTAACTACTGTCAAAGCTCTGAAAACAGCGTAAATTCAATACTTTCGTGGCTCTACTGGATTG
>OCTW011618505.1_pt1 | contig 90340 bp, 71 predicted proteins | sample 1539671 | NCBI WGS metagenome assembly OCTW01 (sample SAMN02144230, study PRJEB22623) | gut metagenome | biome: sheep rumen | host: Ovis aries | place: New Zealand | reverse complement strand
ACTGGCAGAGACCAAACGACCCTGAGTGCGGGGTTAAGCAGGGACTTACGTCGCCTGCATACTGATATGTCGTCCCTACGGGACTGGCAGGCACACTAAAACCCCGTTGGGGTGACATAATAATAAGCAGTCGACGTCAGTCACTGCACATAAAAACAAACACCTATGGCTAACACGTACACAAAACTCAACATCCACATAGTGTTCCATGTCAAGAGCACCGGTGTCTGTATAAAAAAGGTAGACCTGCCTCAAGTTTTCGCATATCTTGGAGGTATCATACGAAATGTTGGTGGTTACCCTGTTACTGTTGGCGGCATAGAAAACCACATCCATATCTTAGCCACCATACCAAAAACAATGAGCGTGTCCGAGTTTGTACAGAAAATCAAAGCCAATAGCAGCAAATGGCTAAAGACCCTTGACGAATACTACGAATCATTTGCATGGCAGGAAGGCTATGGAGCTTTCTGCGTCAGCCCCTCACTGCTGAAAAAGACCATACGGTACATCGAAACCCAAGAAGAACACCACCACGAAGAATCCAGCTTGGACGAATATAAAAAACTACTTAAAACCAATGAAATAGATTACGACGAACGCTATCTCATATAACAAAGTCCCGTAGGGACGACATACCAGTAAGCAGTCGACGTCAGTCACTGCCCAAAACAAAGACCAACAACCGCAAAGTCCCGTAGGGACGACACACCAGTAAGCAGTCGACGTCAGTCACTGCACATAAAACACACAACAATGAACACGCTATCCAACCGAATCCTCTACGAAGATAATCATCTAATCATCATCAACAAACTGCCGTCAGAAATCGTGCAAGGCGACAAGACGGGCGACGTGTGCCTGCTCGACGACGTAAAGCAGTACATCAAGGAGAAATACGACAAGCCGGGCAACGTGTTTGCCGGCCTCGTCCACCGCATCGACCGCCCCGTGAGCGGTGCCGTCGTCTTCGCCAAGACGAGCAAGGCCCTCTCACGCATGACCGTGAAGGTGAAAGACCGTGACTTCCGCAAGACCTACCTCGCCTTGGTGAAAAACCATCCGCCCAAACAGGCCGACGTGCTTGAGGATTACATCGTCAAGAACGAGAAGATGAACAAGTCGTTCGTCGTGCCCGAAGGGACGAAAGAAGCCAAATTGGCGCGGTTGAGCTATCGCGTGGTTGGAAAATCGGACACTTTTTATCTGCTTGAAGTCGAATTGTTTACTGGACGACATCACCAAATCCGTTGCCAACTGGCGCATATCGGATGCCCCATCCGGGGCGACTTGAAATACGGCTATCCGCGCAGCAACCCCGATGCCTCCATCAGCCTGCACGCCTGGCGCATCGCATTCGAGCATCCAGTTCTGAAAACTCAGATTGAAGTGACGGCCCCGTTGCCTGAGGTCTCGCCGTGGACGGCGTTTCGTCAGTTGGTAATTGACAATTGATAATTACCAGTTATACGTTTAACCCCTGTCCTGGATTGCCACACTACGTTCGCAATGACGCAAAGCGACAACTGAACAACTGATAACTACAAACTATTCAACTATCTCAACCTTAATGCCTTCATCGGCTTTTTTCAGCCTAAAGCCGAACATCATCATGATGATGCCGAACGCCAAGGCCATGATGCCCGTTATGGTCACGAAGACCTCTGCCGACTCGAAAGGATTGAGAACCAAGATGACTCCAAACAGAATGCTCAGAATGGCACTCACAAGATAGAAGCCACGGTTGACGAGGAATCGGAACCGCATTATGGAGAACAACATCATCACACCGATAACCGCCGACCACAATCCGAGGACAAAAATGAGCAGTTTCACGGTCTCCTTCGACCAAACGACGGCTACAATGCCCAATATAACCATGACGATAGCCTCGAAGAGCAACATGCCCCAAGGAAGATCCATTTTCTTGCGACGCAGAGCGATGAATATGCCTACGATGCCAACAACCATAAGGCCGATGCCCGAAACAAGCATCACCGTTTGAATGAGATCGTCAGGCAACAAAAGCGCCAACAAGCCGTAGACAATCGCTATCAGGCCGCTCACCATGAACGAACCCCAGCCCGAATTTGAAGTTTTGATTTGCATAGTCGAGATTGGATTTAAGATTTAAGATTTAATATTCAATATTCAAAATTGGGGATGTCAGACCAATTGGATGATGCCCCTGAAAACGATGAAATAGGCACCGCAGAGCATCAACAGGATGCCCGCCACCTTATTCATAATGGTGGTACGCTCGGCATTGAAAAACACCTTCAGCTTGGCCGCGCCCCAGGCCTTCAGCACATCCAAGGAAAAGCTGATGGCCAACACGATGGTGAAGAAAACACAGGTGGTCGCGGTATCATTGGAGCCGCCTGCCACGATGGCCACCGCCGAGAACCAGAAAATCCAGACAAAAGGATTCAACACGTTGAGCGCGAAGCCTTTGCCAATGAAAAATAACGGCGACGGAGCCTTGTCTTGGTCCTTCAGCAACTCCTTGGCCCGTTGTTCGCGGCGCGTCTCCTTCGTCCGGGCTTTCTTGTGGTAGGTGGCAATGCCAAACGCCACCAAAACACCCCCTGCCGCAATGCTGAACCAAGGCACGCCAAGGTCGAACTGCATCCCCAACTGGAACGAAGTGAGGATGCACAAGGCTATCACGATGGCATCGTTCAAAATCACGCCCAAGGCAAACAGGACCGCCGACTTAAAATCCTGATGCAGACTAGTTTGCACTAACGTAATGAATGCGGGACCCATATTGACCACCAAACCCAAAAACAAGCCGAGCAACAACGCTGCCAGCACCCACTCGAACGAAAACGTCCCGTCGATTTGCGAAATGTGATTGAAAATGCTTGAAGTGCTATCCATGACTCTGTCTTTGCTCTTTTTGAGCCTGCAAAAGTAATTAATTTTGGCGAGATAAGCCCAAAATGAAAAATAAGACCTATTTTTGCACAGTCATCTACAATTCACTCAGGTATGAAAACGAGATTTATTCTTACCGCCCTATTGTTGGCAGGCTATTTTGCAAAGGCACAAACCATCGAAGTATCAGGCTTACAATCAGGCGTTTGGGATGCCGATACCGTATTGGTAACAGGCAATGTCACCGTTGAGGAGGCTTTGGCCATTCGTCCTGGCACAACGGTGCTTTTCAACCAGTTTTACAGCATTCATGTCGAAGAGAACGCATCAATAGAAGCCATCGGCACCGAATCCGACTCTATACGCTTCACCGTGGCCGACACGACGGGGTTCCACCTGTTCAATATGGGTCGCGGCGGCTGGAACGGCATCCGTCTCAACGGCTCTGCCGGCTCCAAGTTCGACTATTGCCGTTTCGAATACGGCAAGGCCGCCTTGGACAACGACCAAGACGGCGGTGCCTTGCGCATCTACGACTGCAAAGACGTCGAAATAGGGCACAGCACCCTCTTTTGCAACTTCTCGCGCGAGCATGGCGGCGCGCTCAACGCCGAACATTCGACCGTAAAGATGCACGACTGCGACGTGAACAACAACCGGACCTACACCATGATAGATACCGTTTATTTCATGTATGGCGGCGGCTTGCGTTTCATCAATTGCGAGGTGGAACTCACGGGCACCGAATTCCGATACAACAACGGACGGTCGGCCATCGGCGGTGCCATGAGCATCGACAGTTGCGCTGTCAACATCGACCGTTGCGTTTTTGAGCATAACCAGGGCGTAAACGGCGGCGGACTCTATTTGATTCGCTGCTACGACAACCCATGCAGCATCACCAACTCGCTCTTCGCCAACAACTATTCTGAGCACTTTGGCGGCGGCTTGGCCATCAGCGACTCGTCGCCAATGGTGGCCAATATCACCGTGGTGGCCAACCATTCCTACGGCGTCAATTGTGGCGGCATTTTCTTCTATCAACTCAGCTCGCCTGTTTTGTGGAACTGCATCGTCTACGGTAACACCAATTACGCTCAACTTGAAAAACCCGTACAGATGTGGTCGTGGACCTATGATGATCATGCTCCAGAATTTCACAATTGCTTGGTGCAGTATGGGTTTGACAACATTTCGAATCATGAAATCATCACCGTTTACGAGAACTGCATTGACGAGGACCCGCTTTTTGCCGACCCCGACAACGAAAACTATAGGCTGAGTGCCGACAGCCCTTGCATCGACGCTGGATCGTTGGAAACGCCTTCCGAAGTGCTCGACGGCACGGATTTGGAGGGCCATCAACGCGTCAACAACAACCGCATCGACATGGGAGCCTACGAGTACGGCATTACCGGCATTGGCGAAACCGCACAAGACGATTTGGCCATCCGTGTCGTTGGCAACCCCATCACGGCCTCAAGCTATGCCGAAATCGACCTGGACGTTGTTTGCAATTTGTCCGCAAAAGTCTATTCCATAGATGGAAAACTGCTGGTCAACAAGAACTTGGGGCAATCGTCAAAAGGTGTCAACCGTATCGCCATCGGCGAGATGTTCTCTTCGATGCCTTCGGGAACCTATATGTTAGTGATTCAAGCCGCTGGCAAGACCTTTGTGGCCAAGGTGGTTCGTTAAAGCGACTTTGCCTATATGAAAAAAACGGAACTCCTCATATTGTTCTTCTGGCTCCTCGGCTCTGGCGCACTGATGGCCCAGCGCATTGGTGGCGGTCTGCTCGTCGGGCCTGCCCTTTCGACGATGAAAATCAGCGGCAACGACAGCACCACCTTCCGTGCCGACTTCACCGGTGGCGTGCGCATCGCGCTCATCCCTGAGCGTTTCATCCTTGGGGGCGAAATCGACATCATCTATTCGCGACAAGGCACCAGCTCGAAGCGGGGCCTCGACGAGGCGGGCAACAGCATCCGCTACATGGAGAAATCGCACTACATCAACGTGCCGCTGCTCCTGAACATCTACCTGCGCCTGTGGAACGAGGACGATGAAGACGAATCGATGATTCCACGGTTGCGCATCGGGCCGCAAATCGGCTTCTGCATCGGCGGCAACGACGTGATGGAAGTGAAGGTCAAGAAAAAACAACAGCAATACATCACCCCTTGGGAGGCTGGCACTTTCAACCGCATCGACTACGGCCTCACGGCAGCCATCAGCTATTGGTTCGTCGAGGTGCGCTACACCTTCGGCATGGCCAACGTCTTCAAGGAAGGCGAAAAATCCACCAACCACGTGATTTCGGTCACTTGGTCGGATGTGTGGTGATGATTTCGGAAAAATCCATACATTTGCACTTTAATAAACCGAATTGAAATGAACATCATCATAGCCGGAGACGGAGAAGTGGGCATGCACCTGGCGGAGGCCTTGGTGCGCAGCAACCACAACATCACCATCGTGGACCCGCACGAGGAGCTGCTGAAGATGATGGAGTCGCACTCAGACCTGATGACCATCACGGGCGACTCCACCTCGACCGCCGTGCTGCTACGCGCCAACGTGAAAAAAGCCGACCTGCTGATTGCCGTGCTCCACGACGAGCACATCAACCTGCTGACGGCCATCATCGCCAAGAAACTCGGTGCCAAGAAAGTCATTGCCCGCGTCAACACGATGGAAAACCTGAGTCCAGAGGTGTGGCGCATGTACCAAGACCTCGGCATCGATGGGCTGTTGTCGCCAGAAGACATTGCTGCACAGGAGATTATCTCGCTTCTGAAGAAAAACGCCTCGTCGGAGACCTACGACTTTGCGGGCGGCAACCTGCAACTTTTCATGGTGAAACTTGAACCCGAGGCCGAAATCTTAGGTAAAACCGTCGACGAGGTCATCAACCAATACGAGCACATCGAGTTCCGCGTGGCCGCCATCCACCGCCGGCAGAACACCTTCATCCCGCAAGGCGACGAAGTGTTCCAAGTGGCCGACATGGTGTATGTGGTCACCAAGCCACACGCCATCAAAGACATCATCAAACTGAGCGGGAAGAAACAAATCAACGTCCACAACGTGATGATAGTGGGCGGAGGCCGCGTGGGCCGCCTCACCGCCAAACGTCTTGAAAAGGACCTGAACATCAAGATCTTGGAAATCGACAAGGAACGTTGCATGGACCTGACCAACTATTTGGAGGAAGCCTTGGTGGTCAACGCCGACGCCCGCAACCTCAACCTGCTTGAGGACGAAGGCATCAAGGACATGGACGCTTTCATCGCCGTGAGCGACAACACCGAAACCAACATCCTTACCTGCCTGCAAGCCAAGTCGTTCGGCGTGAAGAAGACCATCGCCCTCGTCGAGAACATCGACTACATCGACATTTCGCAAAACATCGGCATCGACTCCATCATCAACAAGAAACTGATTGCCGCGAGCTATATGGTGAAATACACCCTCGGTGCCAAAGTGAGCACCTTGAAGAGCCTCAGCGGCATCGATGCCGACATCGTGGAGTTCTTGGTGCGGGCTGGCTCAGCCGTCACGCGCAAGACCATTGGGCAGCTGCCCATGCCCATCGACGCTGTCATTTGCGGCGTCACCCGCGACGGCGAAAGTTTCATCGCCACCGACGACTTCCAAATCGAGCCCGACGACCAGGTTGTCGTTTTGGCCCTACCCAACGGCATCCCGGCAGTTGAACGATTATTCCATTAACAATGGCGTTCAAAAGCAAAATAAACCATCCGTTGGTCCTCAGGATTGAAGGCTTTTTGCTGCTCATCGAAGGCCTTTTCATGCTGACGACGCTTCCCGCCACCTATCTCTATCGCGGGTTGTACGCCTTCAGTATACCCTTCTCGGCCCTCATCACCCTACTGACGGGGTTCATTCTGCTCATCGCCACCCGCACGCACCGCAACGACAAAACCAGTCAGCGCGACGGTGTCTACATCGTTTGCATCTCATGGTTGGTCATCTCGTTTTTCGGCGCCATGCCCTATCTGCTCAGCAAGAGCGTACCCAACTTCACCGACGGCTTCTTTGAGGCCTTGTCGGGCTTCACCACCACCGGGGCCACCATCCTCACCAACATCGAGTCGGTGCCAAAAGACATTCTGCTTTGGCGCAGCATGACGCAATGGATTGGTGGTCTGGCCATCATCGTGTTCACCATCGCCATCCTGCCCTTCCTGAGCATGAGCGGAATGCAGCTCTTCGTGGCCGAAATCAACGGCATCAACTATGACAAACTGCACCCACGCGTCATGCACACCGTGAAACGCATCTGGGGATTGTATCTGTTTTTCACCCTTTTGGAGACCTTTTTGCTCTACCTTGGCGACATGGACCTCTTCGATGCCCTCTGCCATTCGCTGACCACCATCAGCTCGGGCGGCTTCTCGACCCGAACGGCAAGCATCGGGGCCTATTCCAACTACTCGCAGGTGGTGGTCACCGTCTTCATGGTGCTGTCGGGCTGCAATTTCTCGCTGCTCCTGCTTTCGCTGAGTTGGCGGTCGTTTGCCATCCTGAAAAACCAGGAGTTCCGCACATTCCTGCTCTATACCTTGTTCTTAGGAATAGGCATCGGGCTGGTATTGCTCTTTGCCCGTCACCTGAGCTTTGGCAGCGCCTTCCGCCAGTCGTTCTTCAGCGTCATCTCCGCCTTCACCACCACGGGGTTCTTCGTGAGCGACTACACGCAATGGCCTACGTTCCTGAGCATCATCCTCTTCCTGCTAATGTTCATCGGCGCCAGCTCTGGCTCCACCTCTGGCGGCATCAAGATTTTCCGCCACCTGATTTTCCTCAACAACTCTTTCCTCGAACTGAAGCGCATCATCCACCCCAACGCCGTGCTGCCCGTGAAAGTCAACGGGAAATCCATCTCGACCAGTGGGGTTTACAAAAACATCACCTTCATTGTCATTTATTTCTTGGTGTTCGTTGTTGGCGCCATCATCCTGCTCGCCACGGGCATCGACTTCAACACGGCCATCGGCGCATCGGTGGCCACCTTGAGCAACGTCGGCACGGGCATCGGAACCGTTGGACCAGGCGGTTCCTATGTCTTGTTCCCGCTCGGCACCAAATGGGTGCTCATGCTATTGATGCTCTTAGGCAGGGTCGAGCTGTTCTCGCTCATTACCTTGTTTTCGCGCAGTTTTTGGAGGAATTGATTTTTGGCGATCTTTTTCGGGAACAATTCATCTTTTTACTATTTTTGCCTGCACAAATCTTTACCAGCATGAAAAAAACACTTCTCTCTGCGCTCTTGCTGCTTTGCGTGAGCGCCTTCGCCCAAAAGCAATACACCCTGCAATCGCCCGATGGAAAAATCACCGTCACCGTTGAGGCAGACGAACAATTGACTTATGCCGTAACGCATGGAAAAACCTGTGTGTTAGCACCTTCAGCCATCGGAATGACACTTGCCGACGGGAAACAGTTGGGACAAAAACCCGTCGTCAAGAATGCCAAGACACGTTCCATCAGCCAATCGGTGAAGACCCAACTTTACAAACGCGCCGAAATCCCTGAGATTTACAATGAGTTGACGCTTACCTTGAAAGGCAATTACAAAGTCATCTTCCGTGCCTACGACGAAGGCGTGGCCTACCGCTTCGAGACGGATTTTCGCAAGCCCATCATCATCGAAAATGAGACTGCGGACTTCAACTTCGATGCAGACTATCAAGGTGTTATCCCATACGTTTTGCGCCGAGCCGGACAAGAAGGCGACCTCATCAGCCAGCAGTTCTACAACTCATTTGAGAACACCTACACCCATACCAAGCTGAGCCAGATGGACCCTGAAAAACTAGCCTTCCTGCCTTTGTTGGTCGAGCTCAACGATGGCAAGAAAGCCGTCATCACCGAGGCCGATTTGGAGGACTTCCCAGGTTTGTATCTCTACAACCCCAACGGCGAAAACAGCCTTTCCGCAATGCACGCAGGCTACCCCAAGACCCGCGAGCAAGGCGGCCACAACAACCTGCAATGGCTTGTGAAAGAGCGCGAAAGCTATATCGCCAAGGTCGATGGCAAACACGCCTTCCCGTGGCGTTGCATCGTCATTTCAGAAAATGACAAGGAGTTGGCCGACAGCGATTTGGTTTATCTTTTGGCCTCGCCATCGCGCATCGAGGATAATTCGTGGATCCAACCCGGCAAGGTGGCTTGGGACTGGTGGAACGCATGGAACATCTATGGCGTCGACTTCAAGGCGGGCATCAACAACGACACCTATAAATATTACATCGACTTCGCCTCGCAATACGGCATCGAATACGTCATTTTGGACGAAGGCTGGGCCGTCAACAAGCAGGCCGACCTCTTCCAAGTGGTGCCCGAAATCGACATCCAGGAGTTGGTCGACTATGGTGCCGAACGCAATGTGGGCATCGTGCTTTGGGTGGGCTATGCCGCCATCGACAAGGACATGGAGAACGTGTGCCAATACTATTCCGACATGGGCGTGAAAGGCTTCAAGGTCGACTTCATGGACGGCGACGACCAGATGATTGTCGACTTCTATTACCGCATGGCCGCAACAGCAGCCAAATACCAACTTTTCGTCGATTTCCACGGTGCCTACAAGCCTACGGGACTGCACCGCACCTATCCCAATGTACTCAACCACGAAGGCGTTTACGGCCTCGAACAAGCCAAGTGGGACAACAAGAGCGACTTTGTCTTGAACGAAGTCACCATCCCCTTCATCCGCATGGTAGCCGGTCCGATGGACTACACCCAAGGCGCAATGCGTAATGCACAAAAAAACAACTTTGCCGCAGTCTACACCGAAGCTATGAGCCAAGGCACACGCTGCCGCCAATTGGCTGAATACGTGATATTTGAATCGCCGTTCAATATGCTTTGCGACAGCCCGAGCAACTACCTGAACGAAGACGAATGCACCCAGTTCATCGCTACTGTGCCCACCGTTTGGGACGAGACGGTCGTCTTAGACGGAAAGGTGGGTGAATACTTGGTTATCGCCCGCCGCAAGGACTTCCACTGGTATGTGGGCGCCATCACCAACTGGGAGGAGCGCGACCTCTATCTTGACCTCTCGGTATTACCTAACTTTGGCGCCAAGTCGGGACGCATCTTCCGCGACGGCCCCAACGCCAACCGCGCCGCCCGCGACTATGTGACCGAACAAATACAAGTGATGGGCAACAAAGTGAAAGTGCACCTCGCCAAAGGCGGCGGCGCCGTAATGGTCTTCTGAATCTTGAATCTTAAGTTTTAAATCTTTGAATCCTAAATCTTTAAATACCCATCGTTTCCTCGCCTTCGATTGTGGTGCCACCAGCGGAAGGGCCATCCTCGGCACCTTCAAGGACGGCGGCTTCACGATGGAAGAGGTCTATCGTTTCCCAAACCAAACCCTCGAAATCGGTGGGAAATACTACTGGAACGTCTACAGCATCTACGAGCATTTCCTCAAATGCCTGACCGACTTAGGCAAACGTCACATTCCATTGGATTCCATCGGCATCGACACTTGGGGCGTCGACTTCGGCTGCATCGGACACGACGGCACCTTGCTCGGCCTGCCCCGCGCCTATCGCGACCCTTACACCGAAGGCATCCCTGAGAAGTTCTACAAAATCGTCCCGCACGATGAGCTTTACGCCTTGACGGGCATCCAAATCATGAACTTCAACACGGTGTTCCAGATGTTCGCACAAGCCGAAGAAGGCAGCGTGGCCTACCGTCACGCTAAGCGCATCCTCTTCATGCCCGACCTGCTGTCGTATATGCTGACGCGCGGCAAGGTGTGCGAAAGCACCATCGCCTCCACCTCGGGATTGGTGAACCCGAAAACGCAGCAGTTTGAACCGTTGCTGATGGCGGCGGTGGGCTTACGGCAAGACCAACTGCCCGACCGAGTGCAAGCTGGCGAAACCGTGGGCAGGTTGCGCTATAACATTGCAAAAGACACTGGTTTGGGCGAGGTTCCCGTGGTGGCCGTGGCAGGTCACGACACGGCTTCGGCCATCGTTGCCGTTCCCGCTGAGGATGAGCACTTTGCCTATCTCAGCAGCGGCACTTGGAGCCTGATGGGCATCGAGGTCGACGAGCCGATTATCAATGAGAAATCCGCCCAACTCAACTTCACCAACGAAGGCGGCATTGAAGGCACCACGCGTTTCCTGAAGAACATCACGGGGATGTGGCTCGTGGAGCAATGCCGCAAGAAATGGATGGCACAAGGCAAGGATTATACTTACACCCAAATGACCGAAATGGCCGCGTCAGCGAAAGCCTACGCAGGCCGCATCAATCCCGACGATCCGCGCTTTGCCAATCCTGCCGACATGGAAGCGGAAATCAAAAACGCTTTGGCAGACAATGGTTGTGCCGTTCCTGCCAGCGATGCAGAGCTGCTCAGCTGCATCTACCACAGCCTCGCCGAGCGTTACAAGGAAGTGCTTGACATGTTGCAAGAAATGGCACCGTTCAAGATTGAGAAGCTGCACATCATCGGCGGCGGCTCGGCCAACGCCTTGCTCAATCAATGGACCGCCGACGCCATCGGGATGCCCGTGGTGGCCGGTCCCACCGAAGCCACCGCCATCGGCAACCTCATGGTGCAGGCCAAAGCCGCAGGGTTGGTCAGCGACCGCTGGGCGATGCGACGGATGATTAGAGAGACCATCGAAGCGGTTGAGTTTTTTCCAAAATCGTGATATTATGTCAATTTTGGAAAAAACTCAGACCTATAAGTCTATAAAAACCGCCTTGGGGTCTTGACAAGGCGGTTGTCCATATCTTTTTAGGTTTTGAAAATTATATATGATTGTAAATCAAATGTTTGAAAAACACAGACTTTAGATTTTGTCCCTATGATTTTTGTTTCCAAAGACCCCCAAACCATCAATTTTTCAGCTTATTTATGATAGCCTCATAGTGTTTCGTATAAGTCTCGTCCGGTTCCTTCAACAGTTTCAGGGCCTTTTTCATGTGTTTTTCGGCTTCCTTGTAGTCGCCCTTCATGTAGAGCACCCAAGCGTGGGTGTCGAGATAGGTCGGGTTGTCGGGTTCGGCGGCAATGGCTTTTGTCGACATCTCCAAGGCCTTGTCCAAGTCTTGGTTTTTCAGGGCGAGATAGTAGGCGTAGTTGTTCAGCACCAGCACGTTGTTGGGGTCGTTGCGCAGGGTGCGCTCGTAGGCATCGAAGGCTTTCTCCTCGTCGCCTTGCTCGTGATAGAGGTCGCCAAGGAAAGCGTCGAAGTTGGCCATTTGCAGTTTGTCGGAGGTGTATCTCCTCCCCTTTTCCAAGTAGGTGATGGCGTCGTCGTTGTTTTTCAAGACGGCGTTGGCCACGCCTGCGTACCAATAAAAGACGGGCTGCATCGGGTAGTATTTCAAGGCGGCTATGGCATGGTCGCGGACGTTCTCGTTCTCGTTGAGACGGCTCTCGCTGATGATGAGGTTTTGCCAGCCGTAAAAGTCGGTGCTGTCGATGGCCAAGGCTTTTTGGTATTGTTCCTTCGATTTGGGAGCGTCCTCTTTGACGAGGTAATACGAGCCTAAAATGAGGTGGCCCAACTTGCTGTCGGGATGAGCTTCGATGAAGGCTTCGCCACATTGCCGCGCCTGTTCGTTCACTTGCTTTGAGCCTTCGTTTTTCTGCATCCAATAGTCGTAGATGTTGGTCTTGGTGGCCAAGTCGAGGTTTTTGTTGCGGATGGCGGCAAGCAGTTCGTTGAAGGCCTTTTCGTTGTCGCCGTTTTTCTCGTAATATTCCAAAAGCGAGATATTAATGTAAGGATCGTTGGGGCTGAGTTCCTTCACCTTCTCGAAGGTCTTTAAGGCTTCCTTGTCCTTTCCGTTGTCGGAATATTCCTTGGCGAGCATGGAGTAATAGCGGGGATTGTCGGGGTTCTCTTTGGTGAGTTGTTCCAATTCGGCCAATAGTTTCTTGGTGTTGCCCTGACGTTTGTAGATGTTCAGCTTTTGTTCCGTAATCAACTCATTCCGACCTATTTGCTTCTCCAACACATCCATTTTTTCCAAGGCTTTGTCGTATTTCTCGGTGATGAGGTAGGCATCAATCAAGTCGCTGAGCATGTCGATGTCGTCGGGATATTTGGCGGTCAGGCCTTCATATAATTTGGTGAAGTCGTCGTATTGCTCTAAGTTGCGGTAGAACCGTCCGAGGCGCATCTGGTACCATTTGTTCTCGGGGTCGAGTTGGGCGGCTTTTTGGATCATCTTGAAGGCTTCCTCCGTGCGTCCCGCGTTGACGTATTGTTCGCTCAGCTCGAACATCGAGGCAGCATCGTCGGGCATGTAGCGCAAGGCTTGCTCGAAGTTGCGGATGGTGCCTTCGGTGTCGTCGCGGTACTTGCTTTGCAATCCGTTCGAGAAATAGGTGGCGTTCTTTTTCTTGTCGGGCCTGCCTGCGAATTCCGATTCCATGGTTTGGGCAATACCGCACATTGTGCCGCCCAACATTAAAAACAATATTAATGCCTTTATTTTCATATTCATCTATTCATTTCATTATTTATTTTTTGCAGGGATTTCGCTTTGCTTCATCGCCTGCCTACTATCCGTCGTCCCTCTGGGACTAACTGAACAACTGATAACTCCAAACTCCAAACTGTACGGCTGCCACAATGTGACAGCCCTACTCCTAACTCTTTCCCGTGTGTCCGAATCCTCCCGCGCCGCGTTCGGTTTCGCTCAGGGTTTCAACTTGCACGACTTCGGCTTGCTCGCATCGGGCGAAGACCATCTGCGCGATGCGGTCGCCGCTGTTGACGACGAAAGGCTTGTCGGACAAATTAATCAAAATGGCGCAAATCTGGCCGCGATAGTCGGCGTCGATGGTGCCAGGCGAGTTGAGCACGGTGATGCCGCTTTTGAGGGCGAGGCCGCTGCGGGGGCGCACCTGACCTTCGTAGCCTTCGGGGATCTCCATGTAGAGGCCCGTCGGCACGAGGCCGCGCTGCATGGGTTGGAGCGTGATGGGTCCATCGGGCAGGTAGGCACGCAAGTCCATGCCGGCGGAGTTCACGGTCTCGTAGGCGGGCAAGGGGTTATTCGACTGGTTGACGATTTGTAATTTCATATTTAAGGATTTAAAATTCAAAGATTTAGGATTTGTAGATTTTGTGTTTATTCTATTATTTCCCAATGACCATGATTACCCGAGCCACGATAGGTGATCTTGTCCTTCATTTTCGCTAATTCGCGCCCTATGGTTTTGGCGTTCACTCCCAACAATTTTGCCATCAATTCTCTTGTAATGCCTGGATTCATTCGTACTAAGTCCATAATTCGTTCTTGTCTTGATTTCCCATCTTTTTCGTGAGGGACATCGTGAGGGACATCGTGAGGGACATTTGTGGTTTGGATTAACTTCTTCTTTCTTGGAATGGTGATTCTGAATTCATCCAAGTCCAAATCGTTGTAATAGTCCACATTATCAAAGGTTTGCGCAACGCGAAGTATCCCGCTTCCTACGCCAGTATAGGGCAGGAAATAGCGAGCAAACTCAAAAAGCAATTGGTTTCTCGGTTTTGAAATTCCCTTCTTGATGTCCTCCACAGTCAAATCTGACGGCAAAGTGCCTGGGCTATGCAATTCAATACGGTCGTCGAATACAAACAAACGAATGGCGGAAGATTGGTAATAATCGCGATGAATCAAAGCATTGACTATCAACTCGACGAACACTGATAAAGGAACCTCCAATTGTCCGTTGCTATTGAAGTTATCATCCGTTTGTTCGGTCATCAGATTGCGGCTGATAAAATTCATGGCTGCTGTGTATTGCGTCAGAAGATTGCCTTCCATCACATGTGCCACCAAAACGCGCTTGCCTTCGGCTACAACTACTTCGGTTTCCAAATAGATGGATGGCCGGATTTGGTCATTGGCTGCGGTGGAAATCTCATGCGAAATCTGTTGTATTTCGGGATAGGAAAGTCCTATGACTTGCCCAGTCTTGTCCTCGATGCCGAACAAGATAATACCGCCCTTGCAGTTGGCAAAAGCGACCATTTCCTCGGCGATTTGCTTGGAAGTGGTCATCTGCTGCTTGAATTGTACGGTGCTGGTTTCTCCGCAAGATATGATTTCGAATAATTCTTCCTTGTTCATGGGATGCAAAAATACATTTTTTCCAAATCATTTTATCTACTTTTCCTAATCCATCCCAAAACGCCCTTCACCAAGTCCCGTTCCTTCCAACAAATGAAAGCGAAGAAGACCAGCAACAAGGCCGTGTTGACGACCAAGGTCAAGACGGTGTTCTCGATATGAATGCTCTTTTGCACGAAAAACAGTGCGATGGCCAAGGCGAAATACATGAACGCCGACTTCAAATCATACGGAATCGGGGCTTTCTTTTGCCCGACGAGGTAGGACAAAACCATGCACGTCGCATAACCCGCAAAACCGCCCCAAGCACAGGCCATATAGCCATATTTGGGCACGAAAATGAAGTTGATGGCCAATAGCACCGCGCAGCCGATGCCGCTGAAAACGGCGCCCCACCACGTCTTGTCGGTGAGCTTGTACCAAAACGAGAGGTTGAAATAGATGCCCATGAAGATTTCGGCCATCATCACGATGGGCACCACCCGCAGGCCGGCATGGTAGTCTTCTCCAACAAGGTATTTCAATATGGGCATATACATCACCACGGCGAGGAAAGCCAGTAAAGTGAAGATGATGAAATAGTTCATCACCTTGGCTTGCAGCAACTTGTCGTTTTTGTCGCTCTTGCCGCCAAAGACGAAAGGCTCGTAGGCATAGCGGAAGGCTTGTGTGATCATCGCCATAATCATCGCTATCTTGACGCAGGCGCCATAAATGCCAAGCTGTTCCTCACCCTCAAGTCCGGGAACGATTTTCTTGAACACGATCTTGTCGGCCACTTGGTTGAGGATGCCCGCCAAGCCCAAAAGTAGGATGGGCCAGGTGTAGTTCAGCATTTGCTTCAGCAGCGGAAAGTCGATTCCGGATTTCAGCTTCTTGATTTCAGGGATGAACCCGAAGGTGACCAGCACGGTGCAAATCAGGTTGGCGATGAAGATATAGCCCACCTGATAGCTGGCTTGGTACCATTCCATCATGGTGGGATAATGCTGTTTCAAGTAGGGGGCTAAATAGAAGATGAACAGGTTGAGCATCAAACTCATGATGATGAAGGAAAGTTTCAGCGCCATGAATTTGAGGGGACGGTTTTCATAACGCAATCTTGCGAACAGAATGGACTGGAACGCGTCGAATGCCACGATGATGGCCATGATTTCCACGAACTCGGGGTGCGTGGCATAATCCAAGGCCGAGGCGATAGGTTGCAGGAAAACGGACACCAATAGGAGGAACACCAAAGAGACAAAGCCCACGGAGAGACCAGCCGTGGAGAAAGCCTTGTTGGGATTGACGCCTTCCTTGTTGGAGAAACGGAAGAAGGTGGTTTCCATCCCGAAAGTCAGGATGACAAGAAGCAGGGCCGTATAGGCATACAGGTTGGTCACGATGCCGTATCCACCCGACTCGGCAGCCATCCTATGGGTGTGGATGGGCACGAGCAGGTAGTTCAAGAACCTGCCGATGATGCTGCTTAGGCCATAGATGGCGGTTTGTTTAGCCAAAGATCCTAATCTGTTTTCTGACATATCAATTTTTTCCTGTTATTTCAAACGCAAAAATCTCTTATATATTGGTTCGTATTCAATTTTTCGGAAGCTCGATAATAAACTCCGCCCCCTCCCCTTCTTGGCTTTCGAAGGAAATGGTGCCTCCTGCGGCCTGTACGATGTTGTAGGTGAGCGAGAGGCCCACGCCCGAGCCGCCTGTCTTGGTGGTGAAGTTGGGCAGGAAAATTTGGCTCTTGTCCTCTTCCTTGATGCCTTTTCCGTTGTCCTTCACGCTGATGACAAAAGCAGTTTCTGTGGATTTCAACCTCACTTCTATCTTGCCATCTGGTTTCGTGCCGATGGCTTGCACGGCGTTTTTCACCAAGTTGCCGACGGCACTGTTGAGGTTGGTCTTGTCGCCGTTGTAGGTATGGACTGCCGATGCGTCATAATCATAGTTGAAAGTGATGTTTTCCACATTGTCATAAAGATTCACCACATTGCCGACCAATTCCGCCAAATCCAAAGGCGCAGGATGGTTTTCGGGGAGTTTTGCATAGCGCGAGAACGACGAGGCGATGTCGGAAAGTGCGTCGATTTGCTCGATTAAGGTGTTTGTTGTGCGTTGTATTTGCTCTGGCGTAGCCTTCCCTTGCTCCATGTTGCGTTGTAATAGCTGCACACTGAGTCGCATCGGGGTGAGTGAGTTCTTGATTTCGTGAGCCACCTGCCGTGCCACTCCGCGCCAAGCCGATTCAGCCGTGGTTCGTTTCAGTTCGGCGGCGCTCTTTTCCAGTTCTGCGATGAGTTGGTTGTATTGTTTCACCAAAGCCCCTATTTCGTCGTTTCCTTCCCATTCGATGGGTTCATTCTTTTGGTCGATTTTGATGTCGCCTAACTTATTCTGTATCAATGCCAAAGGTTGGGTCAGGCGTTTGGTTAGACTTAGGATAAACACCAATGCGATACCAAGGATGACCAACATGATGTTGATGTAGGTGAGCACAAAATTCTTGATTTCGCTGTGCAGCTCTGTTGTGCTTGAGAAATAGGGCGTGTTCAGATAGGCCAAGGTGTTGCCGCTGTTGTCGGTCAGTGGGATATATGAGGATTCATACACGCCATTGCCTAACTTCTCTTGGTGGGTATAGAACAGCGCCTTGTTGCGGTGTATGTTTTGGTAAGCGTCGGCATTCATCAAGGGTGCTTGCAGGTTCAATTCGGCCAGCTCTGGGCGTGTGGTCGCCAAAAGTTGTCCGTTCAACTGGTATAGGTTGAGGTCGGTGAAGAAAGTGGTGGCGTATTGTTGCAAGATGTCGTTCCAAGTGTCGCGCGAGGCGGTTCTCATCAGCGTTGCGAAGTCGAGGTCGTTGCGCATCTCGATGGATAGCGTTCTGGTGGTCTCGAATTGTGTTGCCATGGTTTTCTGGTTGTAGAGGCTGCGCATGTAGAGCACCGATATGGGTGCCACTGCGACGAACGAAATGAACAAGGTGAAAAGCACCACGTTTTGCATTCTTTGCCGGAAGCTGCGGTCGCGCATTTTGTGGCTGTATTTTGGCCTTATTATCCAAACGATGAGCAGGAAAGGAAGTAAGAGACCCAGGAAAAAGATGGCAAATGGCGCGGTTATTTCCGACCAGCTCTTTTTTGGCGTGCTGATGACCAAGGCATTGTTTTCGCCGTGTTTGATGGCGTAATGTTTGTATTGACGGCCGTATGAAAATTCCTGGTCTTTGGTTTTCATGTTGTTGAGGAAGTTGGGGTAGACATAACGCCCGTATTTGTACACCAATTGGTTATCGCGATAGTTGGCCACTGAATATTCATAGGGCTTTGCACTGTTGTTTTCCTGCAAGAGCTGTGGGAATCCAAACCCCTCTGGAGCAATCGGACGATAAAACTCGTAATAAAGCGTTTTTTGCTGCAATGTGTCTTTTGACGCTATCCTGACGATGCCCAAGTAGTTGGGGTCGAGCGTGTAATAATCCATGAAATATAGGTCTTCCCCTACTCTATCGTGTTTGTTCTCAGTCAGTTTGTTGTTAAAGAAGGTGTCGCATTCCGTGACGTAGCCCTCGGGTTGTATGGCGATTTCTTCTTCGGGTTTGCATAGGGTGAGCGTGGCGGTGTATTGCTGCATGGTCTCGTCGAAAAGCAGTTCCTTGGAGTAGCCCAAGATGACATCGGCGAGCACGTTGCTTTCGGCAAACAGCATTTCCCTAATGGTTGTGTCGGCCTTGATTTGGGCTTGGAATTTGGCGTAGCTGCTTTCAAACGCGCGGTCGCGTTTCTCTATAAGCTTTTGCGCTTGTTTCTCCATCCGTTCGTTCTCCCGCTTATTTTCCAATTCATAATATAGGAAAGTGGCGGCAATGGCAATTAATATGATAAGCGATATGCCGATTTCTATCGGGTGTGAAGTCTTTCCGCTTGCCTTTTTCGATGTTCTTGACTGGATTCTAAGAGTGAATAGAACACCGATGATTATTAATAAGATGGGTGGAATATAACAAAGTTGGACAAGCGTTTCTCTTAGTCTCGGGTTGCCGATGATATGACACACGCTCAAACTTTTGCCTTGTGTGTTTTTCAGCTCAAATCCATTTTGGGCCTGAAAGTCGATGTCGGCTTCTATGATTGGCGAAAGGCCGGAAATATGGTTTTCAAAATATTGGTTCTCAATTTGGTAAGTGGTTGAAAAACGCTTGAATATGTAATAAGTCATCTGTCCGCTTTGGTATGACTTTACAAAATAATTGCCCGATAGTAGCGAACAGATGGTGTCATGCCCTATGGCGATGCGTCGTTTGAGCAACTTTGGATTCACTTCGTTCTGGTTCCAGAATACTAGAGTGTCGCTCATAAAGATGGTCAAGCCGGTGTTTGTTTTGGCCAGTTCTTCATGGTTCAGTCCCGATGTGATGAGATGTTGCATTTCGCTGTCCATCCTTGTCACTTCACGTTGCATCTGACGATATATGGAATTTTCGGTTTTTGAAAATAGAATGAAAGCGGTGAGCATGAGAGCCATCAGCAGCCCTATGCTTATCAGAATTAATCCTATTTTCGTTCTTCTCTTTATCGTCATTTTCAAGAATTGTTGAAATTCGTTTCTATGTCTTGATTATTAGACAATTGCAAAATTTTCGTTTAGCGTGGTTTTTTCCAGCTTTTCGATACATAATTCCATTTTTGTCAAAAACGCGAAATTCGGCCTAAAAACGGCCTTATTTTGGATTTTCTGTTTTCGGATGAAAAATGTACACCAAACTTGACCATTCTCCAGAGCGTCGGGCCTTGCAATTGGAAACCAAACCGCGAAATGCTCCTCGGATCAGTGGAAAGGCATGGTTTCTGTATTGTTCGCTCATGAATGAAATGTAATAGGCGTCCCAAACTAACTTTGTGGTCCTTTCGAGGATTAGGTTGTTGGCCTTGAATATTTTTGTGATTGTGTTTCGACTAAAATGATTCAAGTGGCGTGGCACATCGTATGCTGCCCAATGTTCTTTGTAGAATTGTCCGTCGTATGATTTATAGTTAGGCACTGCAATGACGATCCGTCCGTTTGGCTTGACAAGTCTTTGCAATTGCTCAATTTGCCATTTTAAGTCGTCGACGTGTTCCAGCACATGCCACATTGTGATGAGGTCAAACGATTTGTCAGGCAGTTGTTCCAATTGCTCGCTTCTATAGATTGGCGCTTTCATCCTCTTGTGGGCAATTTCTTTTGCATCATCTGAGGGCTCAACGCCTGTGCATTGCCAGCCCTTGTTCTCTGCTGTATGAAGGAAATCGCCTACTCCACAGCCTATATCCAATAAAGTTCCTACCTCTAAACCTTTTGTTGCTATCTTGTATTTGTGCCTTAGATTGACCTTTTTAATGGATTCGTATAGTCTTGGAATGAAGCCTTTCTTGTTTTCCTGGTGGCTATAATATTCTTCTGATTTGTAATAGTCACCAATTTTCTCCTTCGGAGGTCGCGGCATTGTGTAAAGCAGACCACAATTCAAACATTCGCAAATGTGAAAGTCTTCTTTGGTCAAGAAATCGTCTTTCAGCCAAAGGTTGATTTGTGCCTTATCGGAGCCGCACCATGGACATTTGTTGTTCATTTTTCTTTGTGTTTCATGTGAAACAATAATATTATCTTCCTAAGAATATGGCCAATACATTGATATCGGCGGGCGAAATCCCACTGATCCTTGAGGCTTGCCCCAACGTTTCAGGATGGTATCTGTTGAGTTTCTCTCTCGATTCGTATGACAAGGATTGTATCGTGTGAAAATCGAAATCCTTGGGTAGTCTTACGTTTTCCAACCTTGCCAATTTCTCTGCCAGTTCATTTTCCTTTTGGATGTAACTGTCATATTTGATTTGGATTTCGGCTTCTTCAAGGCATTCGTTGAGAAAACGATTCTTAGTCTTGTAAATCTCTAAAGTTGGTAGTGTTTCGATCAAATCTTTAAGGCTAAGTTGAGGACGTAGCAAAATGTAAGACAGCTTCAACTTTTGGTCGATGAGCGTACTTCCATTACGTTCCAATAGTCCGTTGATTTGGTCGGGATAGACATAATTGTCGCTGAAGAACGCCTTGATCTCTTCAACTTTTTGTTGCTTTTCCATGAACTTTCGATATCGGTACTCCTTGGCTAAGCCCAATTTGTACGATTTCTCGGTCAATCGTGCATCTGCGTTGTCTTGTCGCAGTAGGATACGGTGCTCTGCCCTACTCGTGAACATTCTATAGGGTTCGTCAACGCCTTTGGTGATGAGATCATCAATCAGAACGCCGATATAAGCCTCATAGCGGTTCAACACAAGCGGCTCTTTGTCTTGCACGGCCAGACTGGCGTTGATGCCCGCCATCATGCCCTGGCATGCTGCTTCCTCATATCCCGTCGTTCCATTGATTTGTCCGGCGAAATAAAGGCCGTGCGCCAACCTTGTCTCCAACGAGTGATAAAGTTGCTCAGGCGGGAAATAATCGTATTCGATAGCATATCCTGGACGGAAGATCTTTGCATTCTCAAAGCCTTCAATTTGACGTAAAGCCTCGTATTGGATGTAATCTGGTAGCGATGAACTAAAACCATTGAGGTAGTATTCCTCGGTAGTCCACCCCTCGGGTTCAACGAAAAGCTGGTGGCTGTCTTTGCCTGAAAAGCGTTCGATTTTGTCCTCAATGCTCGGGCAATATCTTGGCCCCACGCCTTGGATTCGTCCGTTGAACATCGGCGAATATTTGAAGCCTTTTCGGAGCGTTTCGTGTACTTTCAAGGAAGTATGCGCAATCCAGCAGCTCCGTTGCTTTTGGATTTTGAATGGTTCAGTGTAGGAAAAACCAACCACTTCATCGTCGCCTTTTTGCTCGATGAGTTTACTGAAATCTATTGTCCTCCCGTCGATGCGGACTGGTGTTCCCGTCTTCAGTCTTTTGACTTCAAATCCAGCCTCTTTTAGCTGTTCACTAATGCCATGAACCGCAACCTCGCCCATGCGTCCGCCTGGAAAGTTTTGTTCGCCGATATGAATCAAACCATTGAGGAAAGTGCCATTGGTGAGGATGACGGCCTTACTTTCAATCTCCCCTCCCATCATGGTTTTCACGCCCTTCACTTGGTCGCCTTTCACCATTAATCCAGTCACTGTATCTTGCCAGAAATCGAGGTTGGTGGTCTTTTCCAACATGCTACGCCATTCTGCCGAAAACATCATCTTGTCACTTTGGCAGCGTGGACTCCACATGGCCGGCCCTTTCGACTTGTTGAGCATTCGGAATTGGATCATCGTCCTGTCGCTGACGATGCCCGAATAACCTCCCATCGCATCAATTTCGCGCACGATTTGTCCCTTGGCAATGCCTCCCATGGCGGGATTGCACGACATTGAGGCCATCAAGCGCAAATCCATGGTGATGAGCAGCACCTTGCTACCCATATTGGCCGCTGCCGCCGCTGCTTCACAACCTGCGTGACCGGCTCCTACCACGATAATATCATACGGTTCAAAATACATTTTTTCTCAGTGTTTCACGGGAAACAATTGATTTAACTTTCTGATTGTCTTTTACTTAAATAATAATTTCAACGCTTCTTCCTCTTTTTCACGCATCACCTTCTCTTCTTCATCGGTAAGGTCGTCGAAACCGATGAGATGCAACACGCCATGGATGATGACACGGTGCAACTCACTCTCGCAGCTTCGCCCAAAGGTCACCGCGTTTTCCTTAATCCTATCAATACTGATGCAGAACTCGCTCGACAAAACCGTCTCACAATCGGTCAGCGGGAAAGTCACAATGTCGGTGTAGAAGTCGTGTCCCAATCGTTCTCTGTTGATTTCCAGCAGTTTCTCGTCGCTACAAAAATAGTAGTACAACTCCCCTACCCGCTTGTCGTAGCCTTGCGCCACGGCTTCAATCCAAGCCTTGTCGCGTTGTGGCTCGATGGGTGGCATTTCCACGTCCAATGTGCTGAATCTGATCATCTTAATGCGTGTTTTTCTTCAAATAATATTCGTTGATCTTGTCCCTATAATAGGGTGCGAATTCTATTGGATTGCTCCGCAAGAACTCTTGGTTTTTCTTTAGCGTCTCCTTATAAAGGATTTCGTCAATCTGTCTGTCGAAGAGCGAACCCTTGAACTCGTTCGATTTGCGTTTCTCCTCTTGCTCGCGCTTCTCCTGTGCCTTCTGTGATTCCAGCATTCGGGATTCAATCTTTTGGCTGCGCTCAATCATCTTCTTGTTGATTTTCTTGTTCACCAACTCCTCCTCCAACTTCTCCATATCCTTGATGATTTCGTTGAGGCCATCGTCGCCAATCTGTCCGTTTTCTTTCATGTCGTTGAGCATCTGCTGCATGCCTTGGCGCAGCATTTCCTGCTCGGCGGCCATACGGGCAAACTCCTCGCTCATCGAGTTGGGCGTTTGTTGCCCTTGCTCCATCTGCTGCTGCATCTGCTTCAGCTGTTCACTGAGTTGTTGCTGCATTTGTTGCATGTTTTTCATGCTCTGCTGGCCTTGTTTTCCGGGCTTCGACTGACAACTCTGCATCGGCATGCCCATTGATTCCATGCTGTTTTCCATGTTCTCCAACGACTCAGCGAGCATCAATGCTAAATTGTTCATCGACATCATGGCGGTTTGCTGGTGGCGCGTGGCTTGCGAGAGCTTCAAGTCATTGAGTTGCTTCATGGCGTTTTCAGTCTGGTTTTCAATGGTATGCAGTTCTTCAAAGATGAAGTTCTGGATCATCGGTTGGCGCTTGGCCATGCTGCGCAACGAGTCGCGGACCATGTTGAAATTGTCGGCCACTTCCTTCTGATGGATGATCTTTTCGACCAACGAGGGATCGTCGGAGCGGATACTGCCTATTTCATTCATCAAGGCTTCTTGCTCATGCGAGGCGTGCACCACGTTTTCGAGCAAAATGCGCACCAAATGGGCGTCTTCGGCCATCTGCTGCATGCCTTGCATCTGCATTTGCATCATCATGTTTTGGGCCATCTGCTGCATCTTTTGGCCTGCGTCTTGTTTCTTTTGTTGCGAGTTTTGCTGCTGCTGGCCATTCTGCTGGTTTTGCTCTTGCTGCATGGCATCTTGCAGGTCTTGGTCGATGCTTTCTTGCATCTCCTCGTCTTTTTGCATATCGAATGGATCTTGCAACTCTTGGTTTTTTTCCAGGAGCTTGTCGAGTTCATCCATCATCTTGTCGAACTCCTCCTTGGCTTCCTCGGCTGATTTCTGGTCTGTCTCCTCCCCTGCTTCTTTCTGCTGGTTTTCAGCCTCTTGCTTTTGCAACTCCTCGCCAAGTGTATCCAATTTATTGGCCAGGTCGTTGAGGTCTTTTTCCATCTTCAGCTGTTCCAAAAGCGCAAGGTTGCGGTCGAGTAGCTCCTGCATCTTTTGGTTGTTCTTCTTGATGTCCTGCATGGTTTGCTGCATCTGCTCGCGGGGCATCTCCTCAAGCAACTTGTCGATTTGCTCCATCATTTTTTGAAGCTCTTCAGGGATGACCTCTTCAAACAGTTTGTTGATTTGCTCTTGCTTCTTCAGCAAATCCTCGTTGGCGATTTCGTTTTCCTTCATAAAATCGGCCAATTTTTCCTGCTCTTGCTGTAGCTTATTCCATTCATCCTGAATCTGTTGCTGCTTCTCCATCAGCTCCTTCATCTTCTCTTTGTCCGACCAGTCCAGGTCTTTCTTTTGGATGAGGTCTTGCAGCATCTTCTCGATTTCGTCTTGCAGTTTGTTGGCTTCTTGCGACTTCTCCGATAGGCGCTCCATGATGTCTTCCGACTGCTGGTTGGCGACGCTGTCCAAAGCGGTCTCAGAGGGCTTGTAGTAAGTGAAAGTCTCAGAGCGTTTCGACTTGGGACCGTGGAAACCGTCGTTGTCCCAAACCTCGAAATAGACCTCCATGTTCTGCCCAGGCATGATGCCGAGGCTGTCCATGTTGAACTGGTAGAAGAACGAGGAGCGCGTCTGTTTGAGGTCCAAAGGCACGGTTTTGACAATGTTTTTCTCGATGGGTTCCTTGACTTTGCAGTTGAAGGTCAAGCGGCTGAAGCCATAATCGTCGGTGACGAGACCTGAGAAGTAGACATCGGTTGAAAGCTGTTCGTCGAACGACTCGACGCGGATGTCAGGGTAGGCATCGGGCAGCACGTCGACGGAGAAGGGTAAGGGCTCGATGGTTCGGTTCCAACTGTTTTCGACCTGCACTTCAAACTTGGTGGATTGCGCGGCAACAAATTGGTATTCAAATATATCGTCTTTCGCTGTCAAACTCGAGTTGAGCGAATCGCGGCTGACGTTCATTTGCTCTGTGTCGCGCGTCGTGAAACTGAAAGTGAGTTGGGTGCCTTGCGGGACTATGAGCCTCGTTTTGGCTTCCAAAGTCTCGTCGGTGCGGTGGATATAGGCTGGATAGCGCAACTCGCAGCGGTAGGAGAGTAGGGTAGGGTTGGGGTGTACCGTGATGTGGAGTGGACGGCTGATATATTCGCCACCAATCACGTTAAATGTCAAGTCGTTGAAGAGGTTCTTGAAGGTATAAGTGAAGTCGTTGGCCGAGCCTTTGGTCATCAGTTGCTGGCCGAGTTCGCTTTTCACATAGAAGGCGTCGGGGATGCGGTCGCCGGTGACGCGGATGTTGAATTTCACCTCCTTGCCTTGGGTGGTCTCGATGTTGTCTTGCAAAATCTCGACTTGGTAGGGGAGGGGCTTCTCAAATTGCTGCTCGTAGTTGACGATGCGTTGGGTGGGCTGCACTGCAAACGAGGGCAAAAACACCATCAGTAGTATTAATAAGAGGAGCAAACCGAAAAAGATGCCCAAATACTTCAAGTTGCCGCGCAAGTCGACGGCGTCGCTGAAGCGGATAGGGGAGAGGCGCGCACTGCGTTGCTCGATGGTGGCGGCCAGCAAAGCGTTGTCGCCTTCGGCTGCCATCTGGTTGCTCAACTGAATGGTATTCAGAAGTTTGTCCTTGATTTCGGGGAAGAACTTGCCAATCATCACCGAGGCTTGTTCCACCGACATCTTTTTCCGGAAACGGATCAGATTGACTAATGGAATGAGGAAGTGATAGACCAAGACGAAGGCGCTACCTGCCAGTAAAAACAGGAAAAGCACGAAGCGGCCTTTGGGCGGGAACCAGGAGAAATATTCCAACCCGTTGATGAGCAGGTAGAAAACAATCCACAGCACGGCGCCCACCAACACGCCTTGTATCAATCGGTTAAGGTAATACTTCCGCGTGAAGCCCTCAATTTTCTCTATCAATTTGTTTGGTGCAGACATATCCAAAATAGAATGAGCTGCAAAGATACACAAAAAAAATGAGTTCCGATTGGAACTCATCTTTTTGTATCGTGAGCCACATGTCGGACTCGAACCAACGACCTACGCATTACGAATGCGTTGCTCTACCAACTGAGCTAAAGTGGCTTCTTTGTTTTGAGGCTGCAAAAATAGGAATTATTTTGCAAACAGAGCAAAAAACAAGAAAAAAATATTTTTCGCCGAAAAATGCAATAAAACAACTAAAAAAGTAGTTGTATATTCAAAACATTCTGTATATTTGCAGCGTTGAACCATCAAAAAGGATAGAAAAATGGGTAGAAAAAAACTGAATCTTGACGACAACTCAATAACAATGAGAGAGTTGACAAAGGCAGAAGAACAAGTGATGCAGGTACTGTGGAGCGTCGGGCAGGGCTTCGCCAACGAGATTATGACGGCCTTCCCCGAGCCGAAGCCGGCCTACAACACCGTGCTCACCATCATCAAAATCTTGGAGCGGAAGGGCTTCGTGACGCACGAGACCTTTTGCCGCGCCCACCGCTACCAGCCTGCCATCAGCCGCGAGGAATACTCGCAACGCTTCCTCGGCAGCGTGGTGGAACGCTATTTCAACAACTCGTATCTCGACCTCGTTTCGGCCTTCGCCAAAAAGGAGAACTTCAGCATCGAAGAGCTTGAGGAGATGAAGAAAGCCATCGACGAGGCCATCACCGCCGAAAAGAAATAAGCCATGAACGCGCAGCAACTCATCATCGGTCATCTGCTGCCCATCGGGGCGGCCATCGCGGTGCTTTGGTTGGCCTATCGCCTGCTGTTTATCAATAGCAACCGATTGAGGTTCAACAGATTGTTCTTGCTCACGGCGATGCTTTTCTCGTTGGTCTTACCTTTGCTCGGCCTATGGGTGGGCACGGAAGCGCCGCAGGTGGTCAGCCTGAAGCAGAACCTGTTTGGCGGCACGATGCTCGGCGAGATCGTTGTCACGCCCGGCGGGCAAACGGCATTGCCCGAAGCCGAAATCGTGGCCAATGCGACGGTGCAACCACAAATCTCGGTTTGGCAGGTGCTGGCCGTCATTTATTTAATAGGTGTGGGTGTCGCCGCGCTGCTTTTCCTTTTCAAGTTGGGCAAGTTAGTGGTTTTGGTCATCCGTTCGCCCAAAGAGAAGCGCGAGGGCTACACGGCAGTGTTCACGGGTAGGGAGCAAGGCTCGTTCTCCTTCTTCCGCTATGCCTTTTTCCCAAACGAAAACGTGGCACCCGACATTATCCGCCACGAAGCGAGCCACATCGGCCACCGCCATTCGTGGGACGTTCTTTTCGTCAAGGTGATGATAGTTTTGCAATGGTTCAATCCGTTCATCTATCTGTACAAGAAGGAGTTGCAAAGCCTTCACGAATACCAGGCCGACCGCGACGTGGTGGCCACCGGCGTTGACAAACGAAACTATATGATGCTGATTTTGCAGCAGTGCACGGCTGTCGATTTCAGCGGAATTGGTAATAACTTCAGTTTAATCCTAACTAAAAAAAGAATCAAGATGATTACAAAGAATGAAAAGGCCAAGGGTCTCTGGTGGAGGCTCTTGGCCACATTGCCAGTGCTGGCTATCCTATTGATTGCCAACACGAAAGTGACGGCACAGGAAAAACAAGTGAATCCTAATCCGCCAGTGGATGCGGATACCTATCAAATTGTCATGTACGAATATGACGATGCAGACAGGATTCCCATCAACGACACGGTTGTGATGAATGACGACGGCTCCTACACTGAAGTCAAGCGGGAGCCTGAAAAGGATCCGGAAACAGGCAAAATGCGCATTAAAGTCTCTTTGGCCACTTATGACAAGGACGGCAATCCTGCGCCTGGAGGCTTCCGCATCAAGTCGGAACCAGGTCGGGGGGATGAAGTCGTTTACCGTATCATGCCACAGAATGGTTTCCGTTTCCCGGCTGAACCCGACAACGATAGCATTTATCAAATCGTTGAGCAGATGCCTCAATTCCCTGGCGGTGAAAGTGCCCTAATGGAATATGTGAGTAAAAATGTTGTTTATCCAGAGGAAGCAAAAGAAAAGGAAATACAAGGCAGAGTATTCATCGGTTTTGTTGTTGAGAAAGACGGCAGCATCGGTGAAGTGAAAGTGCTTCGAGGCATTGGTGGCGGTTGCGATGAAGAAGCCGTCCGCGTCATCAAAGGCATGCCGAAATGGAAGCCTGGCATTAAAGATGGCAAGCCAGTCCGTGTCAGCTACATGATGCCTATCAACTTTAAGTTATCGGATGGTCAACCTGCGAAGCCTGCCCAACAAACTGACGCAAACCAACCAGATATGAAACCCGACAAAAACGGTGTCTATCAAATCGTTGAGGAAATGCCGCGTTTTCCAGGAGGTGAACAAAAGCTGATGGAATACATCAAAAGCAACTTGAATTATCCCGAGAAGTATAAGGATGCCAAAGCCGAATACCGTTGTTTCATCAGTTTTGTGGTGTCGGAGGACGGTTCGGTTACCAATGTTGAGATGCGCAAGCCAATCCCTTCAAAGGATGATTTGAACAACGAAGCCATGCGCGTGGTGAAAGCCATGCCGAAATGGGAACCAGGAAAGATGGACGGTAAGCCCGTGAAGGTCCATTACAATCTCCCCGTCACGTTCAAATTCAAATAATGGTTTTGTAGGACTGTCGTACCACGGTTGTAGGGCTGTCGTACCACGGCAGCCGCATGACGGGAAAACCCAATGCGGCTGCCACGGTGTGACAGCCCTACATGCAATCCTTTTTCTCCTACACGTCAAATTTGAATTCGGCATCAAACCAGCCTGTGTCTTCTTTCAAAAGGTCATATTCCTCACCCGTCAGGTGGTCAACGACATGCACCGTGCCTTTGATGTCGTCGTAAGTGAATGTAAACTGGGAGTTTACGTCGTCTTTGGGTACGTCCATATTAGATGTAATCTTTTGTTTTGAGGGTGCAAAGATACACAATTTTTCAATTCAGTATGTAGGGCTGTCATATTATGGCGTGTAGGGCTGTCATATTATGGCAGCCGCTTGTTGGTTATGCGGCTGCCCACGGTGTGACAGCCCTACAAGCCAAATGATTAAATCCCCAATCGTTTGTTCAGCGCAGCCGTTTGTTCCTCAAAGCCTTTCTTGCCGAGCAAAGCGAACATGTTCTTCTTGTAGGCCTCAACGCCGGGTTGGTCGAAGGGATTGACGTCCAGCAGATAGCCGCTGACGGCGCAAGCCATCTCGAAGAAATAGATCAATTCGCCGAGCACGTAGGCCGACACTTCGGGGATGACGATGCGGATGTTGGGCACGCCGCCGTCCTCGTGGGCCAACACGGTGCCGAGTTCAGCTTTGTGGTTGACTTCGGAGATGCGCTTGCCAGCGATGTAGTTGAGTTGGTCGAGGTCGTCGTTTTCCATGGGGATACGCAGCTCATGGTTCGAGTTTTCGACCGAAATCACCGTCTCGAAGAGATTGCGCAAGCCGTCCTGGATGTATTGTCCCATCGAGTGGAGGTCGGTGCTGAAGGTGACCGAGGCGGGGAAGACGCCCTTGTGCTGTTTGCCGTGGCTTTCGCCGTAGAGCTGTTTCCACCATTCGCTGAAGTAGACCAAACGCGGCTCGTAGTTCACCATGATTTCGTTGGTCTTGCCTTGGGCATAGAGCGCCTGACGCGCCACTGCGTATTGCGAAATGGGATTGTCGGCGGTAGGATGCACCTTGCAGAACTTCTCAATGGCCATGGCACCTGCCACCAACTGACGGATGTCGATGCCTGCCACGGCGATGGGCAACAGTCCGACGGGGGTAAGCACCGAGAAGCGGCCCCCCACGTCGTCGGGGACGATATAGGTCTTGTAGCCCTTCACGTTGGCCAATTGCTTCAAGGCGCCACGGGCCTTGTCGGTGATGGCCACGATGCGCGAAGCAGCTTCCTGCTCGCCATATTTATTAATGATGTGTTGCTTGAGGATGCGGAAGGCGATGGCCGGCTCGGTCGTCGTGCCCGACTTGGAGATGACCGCCAACGAATAATCCTTCTTGTCGAGGACGGCCATCAGGTCGTGGAGGTAGTCTTCGCTCATGTTGTGGCCGGCATAAACAATAAGCGGCTTGTCGCCAGTGAGCGGTGCGAAGTGGTTTTGCAGCGCTTCGATGACCGCACGGGCGCCCAAATAGGAGCCTCCGATGCCGATGACAACGAAGATTTCCGACTTTTTCCTCAGTTCTTCAGCCGTTTTCTCGATGTCGGCAAGCAAATTCTCGTCGATTTCGGAAGGCAGGCTGACCCACCCGAGGAAATCGTTTCCGGCACCTGTCTTGTTGAAAATTGTGTCGTAAACCGTTGAAACTCTTGATTCTAAGTTGTTTTTTGATTTTTCGTCCAAAAAAGGAAGGACATGTGTGAGGTCGATTTTCATTTTTTCGAGTATTAAGATGCTGCGAAAATAAGACAAAATCTTTAAGAATGTGTGAATTATATCAAAAAAAAACCTATTTTTGCGCAACATTTTTCGCACCGCGTCGTTAGTGTTTTGAATCAATCTTTAAAAGTTGTCTATTTTAAACCCATTTATAAGTTTTTTTATGTCACAAATCAGTATTTTATTGGCAGAGGACGACAACAGTCTGGGTATGATACTTAAGGCTTTTCTCGATGCCAAGGGTTTTTCAACCACTTTATGCCCAAATGGACAAGAGGCGTTGGACTGCTTCAATTCCAACGAGTTCGACATGTGCTTGTTTGATGTCATGATGCCCGTGATGGACGGATTCACATTGGCCAAGCAAATCAAGAGCACCCATCCTTCAACGCCCATCATTTTCCTTACTGCAAAAAAAGAGCAGGAAGACATTTTGGAAGGTTTCAGCATTGGAGCCGACGACTATGTGACCAAGCCTTTCAGCATGGACGAGCTTTTGGCACGCATACAGGCTGTCCACCGCAGATGCTCCTATGTGCAGTCGTCGCCTTCCATATTCCGCTTGGGCAACTTCACTTTCGACTCGCCTCGCCATGTCTTGACCAATGGTGAGGAAACCAAAAAACTGACGGCGAAGGAGGCCGAGTTGCTGCTGATGCTCTGCGAGAACATGAACAACACCCTCGAACGCTCCAAGGCATTGCGACAGATTTGGGACGAAGAAAGCTACCTCAACGCCCGCTCGATGGACGTTTATATCACCAAGCTGCGCAAATACTTCAAGGATGACCCGAATATCGACATCCAGAACGTGCACGGCGTGGGATTCAAGCTGGTGGTGAAGTAAGTCTTTCGGTCAACCAATAGCGGGGCAGCATTGCCTCGCTTTTTTTATTGAAGCGGCTCGGCTTCGGGCAGCCTCACCGTGGTGTCGGCCACAAAGCCGAAAGTCGCATCAGTAGGGATGATGAAGGTGGTGTTGCCCAAGATGGCCAAAAAGCGGTTGAGCCTTTCGTCGCGTATGACGAGGCTGCGATAGCCCTTCCACCAGCCGAAATGGAAACGTATGTCGGGGTAATCTTGGCTCATGCGCCAGCCGAAGCCATAGTTCTCCCCGTTGTTCCATTGCGCCGAGCCTGGCGCGAAAGCCTCGCGTTGCAGGCTGTCGGGCAACAGCAGGTGCTGGTCCAAGGCCTGGTTGAACTTCCAAAGGTCGCCCACTGTCGAATACATGATCTTGTCGCCCATCACCCCGTTCAGGTAGTCGTTTTGCGTCTTGGCGGGGCCTTTCCTGTAAAGGTCGTGGCCTTGCACATCGGTGGGTACATAAAGCGAGACAAGGGTGTCGTTTCGCATCGAATAGATGAAAGACCGGCTCATGCCAAGAGGCTCGAAGATGCGCTCGCGCATGAAGTCCTCGAAGTGTTGCCCGCTGGCACGCTCCACCACCGAGGCCAACAAGGCATAGTTGACATTATTATAGAAAAACCCGCCGTCAGGCGTACCGTAAGGGTCGGGCTTCTTCTCGGCCAGCATCTTGATCATGGCCTCGTTAGAGAACGGTTTCTTGCGGTCGGGCCAATATTGGTCGGCCATGGCGTCATATCGCGGCAGGCCCGAACGGTGGGTGAGCAGTTGCCTGATGGTTACGCCTTCATAGGGCAGTTCAGGGATATATTTCCTCACGTCATCGTCATAGTCCAGTTTGCCCTCGGCTTTCAGGAGCATGATGGCCTCGGCGGTAAACATCTTCGAGTCCGACGACAGCTGGAAGGCATCGTCGATGCGCAAAGAGTCTTTGTGGCGGCTGTTCAGGTCGCGCCAACCGAAAGCTTTCTCGTAGACGATTTGTCCCTGCTCGGCATAAAGCACCACGCCATTCAAACCGTTGCGCGCCATCTCGGTGAACGTTTTTTCGGCCTGCTTGACACGTTTGTCGACGATGATTTTGTTCATGTCGACAAAAATGCTGTCAACATTAATGACCGGCACCTCGTGGCCACAGCGACGGCTACAGAAAAAAACCGAGCCTGCCACAAGCAAAAGAACTACTATGAGAAGGGTTTTTCGCTTCATTTCAGACGCAAAATTAAGCAAAAGAGGCGTTTGTTGCACCTTTTTTGGCCCGAAATGCACATTAATATCACTTAATTCGCTAATTATTACTACTTTTGCAGCCTCATTTAAACACCTTATTACAATTTCATGTCACAATTTACCGATTTTGGATTGAATCCCGCTCTGTTGAAGGCGATTAAGGAGCTGGGATTTGAGAATCCTATGCCGATACAGGAGAAGGCTATTCCTGTACTCCTTGAGAAAGATGTTGACTTTGTGGGCCTTGCACAGACGGGAACGGGCAAGACGGCTGCCTTTGGCTTGCCGCTGTTGAACAAGATCGACGCCACGCAGCGATGCGTCCAGGCGCTCATCCTCTGTCCGACGCGTGAGCTCTGCATGCAGATTACTCGCGACTTGCGCAACTATGCCCGCTACATCCCCGAAATCCTGATTGTGCCCGTCTATGGCGGCGCCAGCATCGAACTTCAGTTCAAGGACTTAGCCAAGAAACCGCAGATTATCGTGGCCACGCCTGGCCGTCTGCGCGATATGATCCGTCGCAACCGCGTCGACTTCAGCAACGTGAAGACGATGATTCTCGACGAGGCTGACGAAATGCTCAACATGGGCTTCCAAGAGGAAGTGGACGACATCCTCGAATACATGCCCAAGGAAGGACGCCACACCATGCTCTTCTCGGCCACCATGCCGAAAGAGGTGGAGGCCATCCTCAACAAGTACATGACCGACCCGATGAAGGTGGCCGTGGGCGAACGCAACTCGGGCACCGCCAACGTCGACCACATCTACTACATGATGGCCGCCAAGGACCGCTACTCGGTGCTGAAACGCATCATCGACTACACACCAGCCATCTACGGCATCATCTTCTGCCGCACCAAGCTCGAAACGCAAGAGATTGCCGACAACCTCATCCAAGATGGCTACAATGCCGCCGCACTGCATGGCGACCTCTCGCAAGGCATGCGCGACAACGTGATGGACCACTTCCGCAAACGCTCGCTGCAACTGCTCGTCGCCACCGACGTGGCCGCCCGTGGCATCGACGTGAAGGAACTGACACACATTATTAATTATAACCTCCCCGACGACATCGAGACCTACGTACACCGCTCAGGCCGCACGGGTCGCGCCGACAAACGCGGCATCTGCCTCAGCCTCATCAATTTGCGCGAAAAGAGCAAAATCAAGAAAATCGAAAAGATCGTGGGGCGTCCCTTCGAGAAAGGCATTATCCCCACCGGCAAGGAGGTCTGCGAGAAGCAACTCTTCAACCACATCGACCGCATCGAGCACGTCGACATCAACCGCGAGGAGATCGACGACTACTTGCCCGTCGTGTTCCGCAAGCTGGAGTGGATGAGCCGCGAAGAACTCATCACCCGCATGGTGGCGCTCAACTTCAACCGCTTCTTGGACTATTACAAGGACGCCGTCGACCTCAACGTCAGCGATCGCGACGAGAAGAAAGACAAGAAGGAACGTAAGAAGGAACGCGAGCACCGCGACGAGACCATGATGCGTCTCTACTTCGGCATGGGCAAGAACGACCATATCCTGCCGCAAAAGATCATCGGCAAGATCAACGACGTGACCCGCTCGAAGAACATCCCGATTGGCCGCATCGACCTCTATGGCGACTATTCCTACGTCGACGTGGAAGAGAGCTTCGTTCCGCTGATTCTGGAGAGCTTCGCTGACCCGCATAGCAACCCGCGAGGCATCGTGGTGGAAGTGGCCAAAGACCAACCCGACCGCAAGAAGGGCGGCGAAAAGAAGGACTTCGGCGAGAAGAAAGAGCGCAAGGAACGCCGCGACCGCGACGAGTTCCGTGGCGAACGCCGTGAGAAGCGCGACGACTTTGGCGAGAAGAAAGAACGCAAGACCAAATACGAAGAGTTCTCCGAGAAGAAATCGAAGAAGAAAAAGAAGGACTTCGACGACGACAAACCTTACTATAAATCGGAACGCTCGCGCGACGGTCGCGAATGGCTCGACCCCGACTGGAAAGACCATTTGGACGACATCGACGTCTTCATCGACGACGACGACCGTCCGAGCCGCAAGCAGCGCAATGCTGAGCGTGGATTTGGCAATAGCCGTGGCGGATCGTCGAGGGGTGGCTCATCGCGTGGCGGTGGTTCGAGAGGCTCCTCCTCGCGTGACTCGGGCCGTGGTCGCCGTGGTGCCAGCCGCTATGACGATGGCGACTATTATTCGCCGCGCCGCCGTGGTGGAGGTCGTCGGAGATGATTTTTTAGTCACAAAACCGACAAAACCTTCAAAACAATAGTTGTGGGAACAAGCAACGGCTCGCAACCGCTTGCCGTTGCCACCCCCGACTAACGTCGGGCTTCAAAACGCAATTCGGTATGATGGATGTTGAATTTTTAAGTGCATCCGAAGGATGCGTCGGAAAGGAGCCGGTTGGCGACTTTCCCTGTTTAGCAAAAAGAGGTTTTGTGAGTTTTGTAGGTTTTGTGAAATTATAAAGGAATGGCAAAGTTTAAAACATGGATAAAAGCAGCCCGTCCGAGGACGGTGCTGCTCTCTTTTTCGGGGGTGCTTTTGGGCGCTTTTTTGTCGGTCGCTGCGTCTCGCAGCGACATATTTGCCACTGCGGGACGCAGTGGCCGACAAGTGGTGCTTTTTGCCGCCCTCACCGCCATCCTGCTCCAAGTCCTATCCAACTTAGCCAACGACTACGGCGACTTTAAAAAAGGCACCGACAGCGCGAAGCGCGTAGGCCCGCAGCGCGAGATGCAAAGCGGCAGCATCACCGAAAAGGAAATGCGAAAAGGTGTCGCCTTTATAGGGGCGTTTTGCCTACTTTTTGGAGGTATCCTGATTTTTGCCATAGCCCAACTGACGCGGCAAGAGCTGGCCGTGTTTGCCGCTTTGGGTATTGCCGCAGTGCTGGCCGCCTTGTTTTACACCTTGGGCAAACGACCATACGGCTACCGTGGCCTCGGCGACTTGTATTGTTTTCTCTTTTTTGGCTGGGCTGCGGTATTCGGCACTTTTTATTTGGCCACCAAATCGCTCGATTTCAGCGTTTTGTTGCCTGCCTCGGCCATGGGTTTCCTTTCCAACGCCGTGCTCAACATCAACAACATGCGGGATTATGAGAACGACCGTGCTTCGGGCAAGAACAGCCTCGTGGTGAAAATGGGCTTGAAGAAAGCCTTCGTATACCATTGCCTGCTCATCGGTGGGGCTTTTGTCTGCCTGGCCGTTTATCTTGTTTTAAAACACGCTCCCGTTTATTCCTATATGTTCTTATGGCTTTTCCTTCCGTTTTTCAAGGATTTGAAAGCCATAAAAAAGACCAAGCCCGAGCAGCTCGACCCGTTTTTGCCCCGACAGGTCAGGAATACGTTTTTGTTGACCTTGGTTTATGGAGTGTTGCTCGTGGTTTGATTTTCCCTTTTTTTTCCAAAAACAATGCCACTATTCGAAAATGTTCTTATTTTTGCGGTCTAAATTTCTTATACTAAACACTATGAAGAAAACCCTACTTTTTGCATTCGCGTTGCTTTTCGCAACCGGAATGATGGCACAAAACCGTGCGGTTTTGCTGCAAGAATCGTTTGATGGCACCACGATGCCCGCCGGCTGGAGCATCAATGGCCAAAACAACAACTGGTCGGTATCGGCCACCAACAACGCTGGCGGACAACCCAACGAGATGCACCTCTCATGGAGCCCACAATTCAACGGCATGACCCGCCTCGTTAGCCCCGCCGTCGACCTCACGGGCGTGAGCAGCGTCGTCTTCTCGTTCAAGCACGCCTTGGACAACTACTCGGGTAGCAATACCATTGGTATCGCCACTTCGTCTGATGGCGGCACCACCTGGAACCAAGGTTGGAGCCAAGGCTACAGCACCAGCTCGAGCTGGACGGTGAGCCAAGAAATCACCACCCCCGACATGGGCCAGGCCAACGTGAAGTTCTGCATCTTCTTCAATGGCAGCTCCTACAACATCAACGACTGGTTCTTCGACGACATCATGATCTTCACCCTCGAAAACCTCGACATCAACCTCACTGGCGCCACGTTGGGCGACTTTGTGGGCAAAGGCGAAACCCAATTCGGCATCTCGGTCTTCAACATGGGTACCACTACCGTGACCTCGATTGAAGCCACCTATGCCGTGGAAGGCATGGCGCCGGTCACCGAGACCTTCGACGTCAACATCCCTTCGTTGGGCACCTCGACCTTGAACTTCACCACTCCCACGACACTGGATCCTGGTCCGTACAACGTGGACTACACCATCAACCTGGTCAACGGACAGGAAGACGACAACGCCGACAACAACGTGCTTGCCAAGCCGGTGAGCGTGGCTCTCGGCACGGCCCATCGTTACCCGATGATCGAGCACTTCTCGTCGTCGACCTGCGGCCCTTGCGTGCAACCCAACACGGTGATGCACAACTTCTGCAACAACAACGAAGGCCGCTACACCTACACCAAGTACCAGATGAATTGGCCCGGCAACGGCGACCCGTACTACACCGAAGAAGCTGGCGTGCGCCGCAACTACTACTCGGTGAATGCCGTCCCGATGGCCTTCATGGATGGCGGAAGCCTGAACTTCAATGGTGTGCAGACCCAATTCGACCAACACGCCGAATGGCCTGCTTATTTCGACATCGCCGGTTCGTTTGTCGTTGAGGGCAACACCATCAGCGTGAAGGCTGACGTTATCCCATTCGTTGATGTCAATGCCCGTGTGTTCATTTCCGTCAACGAAAAGGAGACCCACGGCAATGTGGGCACCAACGGCGAAACCTCGTTCCACCACATCTTCATGAAGATGTTGACCAGCACCCAAGGCGAAAACATCGACTTTGCCGCTGGCGAAATCCAACACTTTGAGTACACGCAAGACCTGTCGTCGACCAACGTCGAGGAAATGAGCGACCTTGAAGTGGCCATCTGGATACAGAACCAAGGCACGAAGGATGTCTACAACAGCCATTATGCCTACGAATACACGGATGCGCATCCTTATCCCGTCGAGAACCTGACGTTGACCGAAGTCCCTGCCCCCACTTCCAGAGGTTTGCTTACGGCTTCGTGGGATGCCCCTGCCAACGGCAGCCCCATCGGATACGATGTTTATGTCAACGATGAACTAATGGCCGAAAACATCACCGAAACCGAATATTCGTTTGAAAGTGATCCGGACGAATTCTATGTAGTTGGCGTGGTCGCCAATTATGAGGGCGGCTTGAGTTCGGTCAAGGTCATGACCACCGTGTCGGGCGAGCTGCAAGACATGGGTTTGTTGATCTCTGGCTCGCCCTACGTTGACTTGACTGTCGAGGAACCCACTGCCGAGCTGCATACCCTCAACGCCAACCATGCCACCATGGGCGACATCAACATCCTTTCCGTCGAAGAGGTGAACGATGACAATGTCCAATATCTGGAAATCAGCTGTGAGGAACTGCCTTACGCTTTGGCTTACGGCCAAGATTTCGTCATCTCCATTGCCCCGAAAGAGCAAAGCGCCAAGAGCGTTGCTGAGACCAAGGTGGTGGTGGCTTCGGATGCCGGTGTCGTTGAATATATCGTTTCGGTTGACGGCGAACTGCTGAGCGTCAACGAGCTTAGCTCGAAGGTTATGGTTTATCCCAACCCCGCCAACGGCAGCGTGCGCGTCGAGGCTGGCAACGGCATCGAGAGCATCAATGTCTACAATGTGCTGGGCACTTTGGTTGAGACTGTCAATGCCAACGGCAAGACCGTCAACGTGAACCTGAGCAACTACAGCGACGGTGTCTACTTCTTCAGCATCCGCCAAAACAACGGCACGGTGAGCAACCAACGCGTCGTGGTGACCCACTGATGCTTGTTGAAGTGTTGCCTTACAACACGAAAGGAACCTCGAAATATCGGGGTTCCTTTCTTTTTTGGGGTTGGATCGCGGCTCAGTTGTTGTCCTTGTATCGGTAATACAGGAACAAGTCGCAGGCCACGAGGCAGAAGTTCAGCACATAGAACCAGATGACGTAATCGACCTGGTGGTTGACGAACTTGTTGATGATGCCAAAGATGTAGCCCAATAAGATGAAGCCCATGAAGATGGGACTTTTGCCCTTGGTGACTTTTGTCCGCAACGCCTTGGCGATGCTTATCGGCCAGCTGACGGCGAAGCAGAGGAGGAAAAGGATTTCGAAGATTTTCATTGGTGTGAATATTGACGCGAGACTAAGAGACACGGGACGCGAGACGGGTGTTTGTCCCGTGTCCCGCAGTCCCGTGTCTCGTGTCAAGGTTAGAAATTAGTCGCCCAGCGTGGCCACCATGACGGCCTTGATGGTGTGCATACGGTTCTCGGCCTCGTCGAAGACGATGCTGTTCTTGCCTTCGAAGACCTCTTCGGTCACCTCGATGCCGTCCAAGCCGAATTGCTCGTGAACGTCGCGGCCCACCTTGGTCTCCAGGTTGTGATAGGCGGGCAGGCAGTGCATGAACTTGCAGTTCGGGTTGCCGGTCATGTCCATCATCTTTTGGTTCACCTGGTAAGGCATGAGCAGGTCGATGCGTTGTTTCCAGACCTCGGCTGGTTCGCCCATCGATACCCAAACGTCGGTGTAGAGGAAGTCGCAACCTTTGACGCCTTCTTCAACGTTATCGGTCACGGTCACCTTGGCACCCGTTTCCTTGGCGATGGCCATGCAGGTGTCGATGAGTTCCTTGTTGGGTTGCAGTTCCTTGGGAGCCACGATGCGCACGTCCATGCCCATCTTGGCGCCACCCACCATCAGCGAGTTGCCCATGTTGAAGCGGGCATCGCCGCAGTAGGCGAAGGTCACTTGGTTGAGGGGTTTGTCGCTGTGTTCCTGCATGGTGAGGAAGTCGGCGAGGATCTGGGTGGGGTGGAACTCGTTGGTCAGGCCGTTCCATACCGGCACGCCGGCGTATTTGGCCAGTTCTTCAACGATGTCTTGGCCGAAGCCACGATACTCGATGCCATCGAACATGCGACCCAGGACGCGGGCGGTGTCGGCCATTGATTCCTTGATGCCGATTTGCGAGCCGGTGGGGCCGAGGTAGGTGACGTGGGCACCCTGGTCCTTGGCGGCGACTTCAAACGCGCAGCGGGTGCGGGTCGAGGTCTTTTCGAAGATCAGGGCGATGTTCTTGCCCGTGAGGTGGGGTTGTTCGGTGCCTGCATACTTGGCGGCCTTCAGGTCGGCGGCCAGCTTCAGGAAGAACTTGATCTCTTCCGGAGTGAAGTCCAAAAGCTTCAGGAAGTTTCTGTTTCTGAGGTTAAAAGCCATTTTTTATCGATTTAATGATTAAAGATTTAAAGATTCAAAGATTTAATAATGAGTTTCCCTTCGGGAATGGAGTTTGTTTTTTGTGTACTGCGCGGCTTGTGGCGTTTACGATTCGTAGGTACTATCTGCCGCCGCGTTTTACGATTATTTACTTTACTCCATTCCCCGTAGGGGAATCTCAACTCCTTTGCGGCTGCAAAATTACTCATTTTCTTATCTCATCCAACCTTCAACACGATAAATCTTTTCCAACAGCTTGGTTTCTTCGCCTGTACTCGCATTTTTATGCCAAACTTCGATACGAGCCGCATAGTAATCTCCCCAATCGCCTTCGTAGATGGTGAAGTACTTATGGTTGGGTTCGACAATTTGTCCAAAACCAGTGTGGTTTGATACTTGCGTAGTTGTACGTGGTTTCATCCGGTCTTTGGAGAGTTCGATATTTTCCGTCACCTCAAAACAACGCAGATAAACCTCTCCATCCTCAAGAGCAGGCCAATAGAAGGCGAAGTTATATATGCCACCCTGACCGCCGTTCCAAATCTGCAGCCACGATGCTGTGTCTGTACTGTCAATGTCGACAGGAGTGAATATGTCTCCATCATAGGCATTCCATCGGTGATTAGTGTCGGTAATTGGAAGGTTGTATTCCAATCCATCGGGAATGGGGTGTTCCTTGCCGAAAGGGTCTGGTTGCAAACTACTTATTATTAGATAAATGAATGAAATAATATAAAATGCAATAAAACAAACTATACAACCTATCGCTGAACCTACAGATTGCCACCATTCTTTTTTGCAAAGGCAATAGATGAGGATGATTCCTTGAATAACCAATAATACAATAATCACAATAAATAATGCGGAAGTCAATCCCCAAAGGTTATGGTTGGCAGATGGCATTATCAACAAAGCACAAACAAGATTAACTATAGGAAAAATCCACCAAAACTTCACGAAAAAGCTCCTTTTTTTACATTCTTGTTTAAGGCAATTCTCGTTTTCATTTTCCATTTTTCGTATTCTAATAGTTATTATGGCAACGAATAATATATCAGATTATTGTTTTCAGTATCTTTGCGCCATGATTATCCTCGACAATGTCGTCGTCACCGACGAATTCCTGAATGCCCAGTTTTGTTGCAGCCTGCCGCGCTGCAAAGGCTGGTGTTGCGTGGCCGGCGATGCTGGTGCACCTCTCGAAGCCTCTGAAATAGAGCAGATTGAAGACAACTTAGAGGCCATCAAGCCGTTTATGCGGCCCGAAGGCATCAAAGTGGTGGAAGACAATGACGTGTACGACTACGATGAGACAGGCGAACTCGTTACGCCCTTGGTCAACGGTGAGGAGTGCGCTTTCGTCTACTTTCACGAGAACGGCACGGCCCTCTGCGCCATCGAAAAAGCCTACTTGGAAGGCAAATGCGACTTCTGGAAGCCCATTTCATGCCATCTCTATCCCATCCGCTTGGTGGAGAAAGACGGCTTCACACACATCCTTTACCACGAATGGAGCGTGTGTGTGCCCGCCAAGCGCAAAGGCGAGCTGGAAGGCATTCCGTTGTGGAAATTCCTCAAAGGACCGATGATCCGCAAGTTTGGCGAGGATTGGTATAATCGGTTGGAAAAGATGATACAGAGCAGAGCTTTGAAATAAATTTCATATTTTTGCGTTCACATTTAAAGACAATAGCCACCCAAAATCACGCCGAGTGAAGCGCCTACTGCCCATAGTTACCTTGTTGTTATGTTGTTTCGCTGCCAATGCGCAAAGCGGCGACGAACACAACCGTATGGATTTCTATGGCTATGTGGTCACTGCCGATAGCCTCCATCCGATTCGTAACACACATGTAATCAGTAAGTTGGCACACTATGGCACCATCACCAACCATCAAGGCAAGTTTCATATCCAGGCTCGGCAGGTCGACACGCTGTGGGTGAGTTGCGTTGGCTACCAACGTCGGCTCGTTGCCATCGACTCAACGCTGAGCAGTGCCGACACACTTGTCATCCGGCTGCGTCCCGAAACCATCACCTTGCGCGAGGTCACCGTTCTGCCTTTCACCAACTACGAGACTTTCAAGGAGATGCTCATCACCATGCCGAGCATTGAGACCCCCGACGAAATCAAGCGATTGAACGACGACCTCGACGACCTCTGGCTAAGCCGTGCTCCTGTGGGCAATGGCATGGTTACCGTCACGGCCAGCCCGATACAATACCTCTACGACAAATACAACAAGTCGGCCCGACGGCAGGCCACTTTGTTGCGCAACCGAAAGATGTATAACGAGGTGCTGCGCGAGCAAGGCCGCACCGACGAACTTCTTCCCGACTCGCTCGATTTCGCCATCAACTACAAGATGTATGAACTCGACGAAGCCGCCGAAGCCAAAAAAAACAAGGACGAATTCGACACCACAAACGTGGTGGGCAAGGTGAAGCCCATGGTTCCGAGAAGGAAATACATCCGTTTGGGAAACTAACGCTCTACGACATGATCCTACGCGACTGGCTCCATAACGTCATCAACTTGTTTTATCCGCGTGTTTGTGCCGCTTGTGGCGCTCATTTACTGAAAAGCGAGGATACGGTTTGCCTGAAATGCCGCTATACGCTCCCCCATACTGGCTATGAGCTTCATGCCGACAATCCCGTGGCGCAAACGTTTTATGGCCGCGTGAGGTTCCATGCCGTCACTTCCTGCTTCTTCTTCGCCAAGTCGGGCAAGGTGCAACATCTCATCCACCAGTTGAAATACAAGGGCAACAAGGAAGCGGGCGTTTTCCTTGGCCAGCAAATCGGACAAAGCATCAAGGAAGCGCCGCTGTTTCAAGGCATCGACTATCTGATTCCCGTGCCGCTCCACCCTAAGCGCGAACGGCAGCGCGGCTACAACCAAAGCCTGATGATTGCCCGAGGCATCAACGAAGTCACTGGCATCCCGATTGGCGACAAATACCTCGTTAGGGGCATCTACACTGAAACGCAAACGCATAAATCTGCCGAGGAACGCTTCAAGAACGTGAAAGACATCTTCGAGGTGCATTTTGCCGACGAACTAAAAGGAAAGCACGTCCTCTTGATTGACGACGTGCTTACTACTGGCGCCACGTTGGAATCGTGTGCGCATCAATTGGAAGGCATTCCTGGCATTACCATCAGTGCGGCCACTGCCGCCTGTGCCGGGAATTAATATTTGTAGGGCTGTCGTACCACGGCAGCCGCAGATAAATCCAACCTGCGGCTGCCACGATGTGACAGCCCTACAATTCCTATAATGAATGATTATTCCTTATAGGTTTTCACTTCGGTTTCTCCATTCAAGACCATCAGGCCATTGAGAGCCAAGGCTTTCATCTCGTCCTCGCCAGGATAGACGTAGACGGGAGCGATCTTCTCCACATGGCTCTTCACCAAGCCACAGAAGCCCTTGTCGTAGGCCATGCCACCGGTGAGGAAGATGGCATCGACATCCATGCTGAAGGCCGAAGCCGCCAGTCCGCCCACTTCCTTGGCCACTTGATAGGCCATGGCTTGGTAGACTTTCTCCCACTCCTTGTTGCCAGCCTTCACGGCGTTTTCCACTTCGAGGGCGTCGTTGGTGCCGAGGTAGGCCACAAAACCGCCTTTGCCTTTCAGCATCTGGCCGATTTCCTTCTTGGTGTACTTGCCGCTGAAGCAAGCCTCAACGAGCAAGCCCGCAGGCAGCGAGCCAGCGCGTTCGGGAGTGAATGGACCGTCGCCATTGAGGGCGTTGTTGGTGTCGACCACACGGCCTTTCTTGTGGGCGCTCACCGAGATGCCGCCACCGAGGTGAATGGCGATGATGTTCATGTCCTCATATTTGCGTCCGAGGTCTTTGGCCAACTGGCGGGCGATGATCTTCTGGTTCAGTGCATGGAAGATGGAGATGCGCGGGAAGAGCGGATGACCCGAATAGCGCGCCACTTCGTCCATTTCGTCGACCACGACGGGGTCGGCGATATAGGCCTTTACGCCGATTTCCTTGGCGATGTCGTTGGCAATCAAGCCACCGAGGTTGGAGGCGTGTTCGCCGTTGTAACCCACCGTCAGGTCTTCAATCATGAGGTCGTTCACTTCGTAGACACCCGAGACAAGCGGACGCAGCAAGCCACCACGACCTACCACGCAGGCCATCTCCTTGAGGTCGATGCCAGCCTCTTTTAGCTCGCGAAGGATGGCTTCGGTGCGAAAAGGCTTTTGGTCGGCGATGCGATCGAACTTCGCCACTTCTTCGGCACTGTGTTTCAGGTTCTTCTTGAAGATTTGCTCTTCGCCCTCGAAGACAGCGATTTTCGTCGAGGTGGAACCAGGGTTTATCGTTAAGATTTTGTATGCCATATTGTTGAATTTTTAATGTTTAAGCTAACATTGCTGCGAGGGCGATGGAATACAGCTTCGTCTTCGACGTGTCGCCGCGCGAGCTGAGCACGCAGGGCACTTTGGCACCCATCAGCATGGCACCCACTTCGCTCTTGTCGAACTTGGTGCAGCACTTGTAGAACACGTTGGAGGCTTCGAGGTTGGGGAACACGAGGCAGTCGGCGTCGCCGGCCACGGGGTTCTTCATTCCCTTGATGGCAGCGGTCTCGGCATCCAAGGCGAGGTCGAGGCTGATGGGGCCTTCCACCATGCAGCCCTTGATTTGGCCACGCTCAGCCATCTTGGCGATGATGGCGGCATCGACGCAGGCGGGAATGCCGGCGCTCATCTGCTCGGTGGCGGTCACCATGGCGACCTTCGGGCAGCTGGTTCCCAAGGCCTTAGAGACCGTGGTCACATATTTCAGCAGGGTTTGCTTCTGCTTCAGGTCGGGCAGCGGGATGATGGCGCAGTCGGAGGCCACAAGCAGCTTGTGGTAGTTGGGGTTCTCGATGACGGCGACGTGGGCCAAGGTCACGTTGGGCGGGCAGAGGCCGCGTTCCTTGTTGAGGATGGCGCGCATGTATTTGTCGGTAGGCAGCAAGCCTTTCATCAGGATGTCGGCTTCGCCGGCATTGATGAGGTCGCAGGCCATGGTGGCGGCCTTCGTATCGACAGGCTCGTTGATGACCTTAAAATTCGACATGTCGATGTTTTCGGCCTTGCACACTTCGGCGATCACGTTTTCGTCGCCGATGAGGGTGGCTTCGATGAGGCCTTCCTTGACGGCGGCGTTCACGGCGCAAATGGTGTGGTCGTCGTTGGCGTATGCGGCCACAAGGCGTTTCTTGGGTTTGCTGCGCAAAACCTCAAACATTTGTTCTAATTTTCTGATTTCCATGATTCTATATTTAGGATTTAAAATTTAATATTTCAAGATTTTGCAAAAGTACAAAATAAAAGCGTTTCCGCAAACGAAAACGCTTTTTATTTGAGTTTACGCTTGTTTTTGGCTCGACGTCAATAGTAAATGATGTTCAAATCCAAACGTTTTTGTTGCAGTTTCTCGACGTCGCGGGCGCGTACCTTGGTGTTGTAGACCTTGAGTTGTTTGAGTGCCGGCATGTTTTCGACAGGCGAGATGCTGCGCACGTTGGTGTTGTTGACAAACAGGTTCTCGAGTTTCAGCAGGTTCTGCAAGGGCTTCAGCGACTTCACCGTGGTGCCGCTGGCATTGAGGGTGACCAATTCGTTCATTTTGGAGAGCGGGCTGAGGTCCTTGATTTGGGTGTTCTCGATGTTGAGCAATTGGAGCAAAGTGCTGTTTTCGATGGGCGAAAGGCTGCTGACGGGGTTGTTCTGCACGTTGAGTTCCACCAAATAGGGCTTGTTCTCCAATGGCTTCAGGTCGCTGATGCTTTGGTTGTTGATGGTGAGGCGTTCGAGCCACATGAGGTGGGTGAGCGGATCGATGCTGTTGATGGGATAGTCGGGCGTGATTTCGATTTCCCTCAAGTCCAAGATGCGTTGCAGCTCAAGGGCGTTGGGCGTCTCTGATTGGATTCCGACGGCATTGCGGAAGATGGTTTGCCAGATGGGGGCGAGGGTGTTCCACCAGTAAAGCAGATTTTCGGTTTGGTAGACCACGGTCACCTGACGCTGGCTTTCCTTCAGAGCCACGACCTGGCTTTTGCCGATCACGGTGCTGTCGGCGTCAATCACTTCGATGTTGCTGTCGTTCATCAGCGGCGAGAGGTCGCTGACGGGCGTGTTCATGATGTTGAGGTAACGCAGGCTGCCCATGTCTTGCAAGGCCACAAGGTCATTAATATAGGTGTGGGAGATGTTGAGCGATTCGAGGTTGGTCAGGCCTTGGATGGGTTGCAGGAAATTGATTTCGGTGTTGGCGATGTTGAGTTCGCGCAGGTTGGTCAGGCGGCTGACGGGCATCAGGTTTTGGATAAAGGTGTTGCCCGAGAGGTCGAGTTCCTGCATGTTGATGATTTGGTGCAGTTGTTCCGTAGTGGGCTCCGAGTCAAGTTGTATCTGCTTGGAAAACACGGCTTTCCAATACATTGGCAACTCGCGCCACCAGGTCTTGAGGGCTTCGGTGTCGTAGATGACCAAGGTGAAGGGGTTGCTCTTGGTGAAGGCGCTGGCTTCGGCATCGTGGATGCTCGAATGGTCGCAATAGATCTTGCTTAGGCGGCGATGGTTCTTCAAAGGCGTGAGGTCGCTGATGGAGGTGTTGCTGCAGTAGAGTTCGCGCAAGTTGGTCAACTCGCTGAGGGCCTGTAGGTTGGTGATGGCCGACCCCGATATGTTGAGGCTTTGCAGGTCTTGCAGGTTGCTGATGGGACCCAAGTCGCGCACGGCGGTCTTGCTGATGTCGATAGTCTTGAGTTGGGGCAGGTCTTGCAGGATGCCGATGTTGGCAATGCGCGTGCCGCTCAGGTTGACGGAAGTCAGGCTTTGGCAGTTCTTCAGCTGGGTAAGGCGGCTCACTTGGGTGTTGGCCACGTTGAGTTTTTCGAGGTTGCGAAGCGAGGCAAGCACACTGAGGTCGTCGATGGCGGTGTTGGCGGCTTCGAGTTCTTTCAAGGTGATGTTGTATTTCAGCGGCGAGAGGTCTTCAACCAAAGTGGAATTGGCACGCAGCACCTTCAGTTTGTTGAGGTTGCGCACAGGCGACAGGTCTTCGATTGAGGTCTCCGAGATGTCCAACCAAGCGAGGTCCGAAAGCTCGCTGAGCGGTTCCAAAGTGATGATTTCGCGGATACCGGAGATGTCGACGCGCTGGCGTTGGGTGACGAGTTTCAGCTTGGCGTCGAGTTCGGCCATGTCGTTCTTGAAGAACTTGTCTTTCAGCTCGGTCTGACCGGTCGTTGGGTCGATGATGGGATAGGAAGCCATGAAGTCGGCGGAGGTGATCATGCCGACGGTCTCCATCGGGATGCTGTCGTAGAGCTTGATGTCGGCGCCGAGGCGGTTCTTCCAGTTTTGCGACAGGCTGTTCCACCAGTTGCGCAAGGCCTCTTTCTCGTTGATTTTCGTGGTGTAGATGCTGGCTATCTTGAGGCTGTTGGCTTGGCGGTCGAGGTTGATTTCGACGTAACGGTTCTTCATGTTGTCGATGGCTTCGTCGGTGACGGTCTTGCCCGTCAGGTGGCGCGTCAGCGTGGCCTTGAAGAATACGCTCCCGTCGTCGCGCGTGCCGTTGGCGATGCTTTGCAGGTCGAGCTTGAAGCTGGCCCACTTGAAGAAGAAGTCGATGTCCTTAAGGTAAGCCTGCACGTCCTTGTTGATGGGGGTCTTGCGGTTCACGTCGAGGTCGTCCTCGATTTGCACCTTGTCGTCGATGAAGATTTTGCTCCAACTCTCGGTGTAGACGATTTCCTTCTCCAAGGGCATGGCGGTGCTGTCGCCAAGGAAATTCATCGTTTCCTCCAGATACGCAATCATGCTGTTGATTTCGTTCTCGAATTTTGCGATTTCGTCTTTTGAGAGCTTTTGGGCATGGCCGCCAAAGGCAAAGCCGAGCAACAATATGGAGAGTAAAGCTACCTTTCTCATGGTTGGTGGGGTTGATAGAATTTAATGAGGTTGTTTTTTTCTTTTTCGGGCATATACACGACGTTCGACATGAGCCAGCCGGAGTTGAGGCCCGAGCGGTTGAACCACGACACCTCGAAGTACCAGTCCTTGATTTGCAGGACGTGGAACTTGACCCCGTCGACGTGTTGGAACACGAGCTTGCCTCTCTTGATTTCGTAGAAGAACAGGGTCAGGTAGTCGGGTTGGTATTCCTTTGAGGCGTAATAGTCGATGACATCGGGGTTTTGGAAGGCCTTGTAGATGTTCATGAAGTCGAGCTCGTGGCTCATGGGATGCAGGAAATGCTTCTCTCTTTCGGCCAGTTCGCCGGTCGGAAACATCTTGTTGAACTCCGAGAAATAGACGTTGGTGAGCACCCATTTCGAGCCTAAGCCTTCCTTTTCGACGGCCAGGAACAGCATGATGTTGACGTTCTTGCCGTTGTATTTGAAGGTGGTCGACACCTCGCTGTACCACTTGCCGCCGAGGAAGGTCATGTAGGTGGAATCGTCCTTCGTGACGTCCTCGATGAAATAGCGTTGCAATTCGGTTTGCTTGCCGTATTTCTCCTGGTCGAAGAGGATGGGCAGCGACTTGCGGCGCATCTCGTTGCTGCGGTAGTCGTGGTCTTTGGGATAGAGCCTGTTGCCAAACTGGTCTTCCTCGTAGTTGAACCTGCGCATGAACTGGCCCATCTGCTTGGTCATGGCATAGAGCTCGGTCTCGTCCATCTTAAATTCACCAATCGTCTGACCCGCAACGGGACAGACGATGGCAATGGTAAGAGCCAGAATGACAATATTTCTAGCTAATTTCATCTATTTGTGGTTTCCTTCACGCGCATGTCGCCGAGCAACACGTCCCAGAAGCCGATGGTGCGGCCACCGATTTGGGTCTCCTTGCGCTTCACGTAGACGGTGATGTCCTTCTTGGTCGTGTCCTTATACACCATGTTGCCTTCGGCATCGTAGCCACGGAAGGTCTGGAAGATGGTGATGACGCCCACGTAGGTGCCGTCGGGCTGGCGTTGCAGGTCGCTGACGTATTCGATGTTGTACCATTCAATCTCGACGCGGTCGTAGTTCAGGCGCATCAGGTGCTCGAAATACTTGCGGACGCGATAGTAGGTGATTTGGTTGGAACCCAACGAGGAGACACCGATTTCGGCATCGCTCATGAAGAGTTCCTCGGCGCGGTCGATGACGCGGTTGGCCTCGCTGAAAGGCGTTTCCTTCGAGCCTACGATCTTGATGTATTTGCTCAGGTCTCTCACCTTCTCCAAGGCGAGGCTGTCGATGGCTTGCTTGCGTTCAGGGCTCAACCCGTCCTGTGCCATGGCGCTACCCACAACGCACAAGGCAATCACTAATGTGGCAATGATCTTCTTCATTTCTTTATCAGTTCAATTTCGTTAATCTTTCCGTTGCTGTTGTATTTGATTTCGTGCACCTTCTCGGTTGCCTTCTTTTGGTCTTTCACGTAGTTGAGGTACTTCTCGATGGTGGTGGGGCGGTCGTAGTCGTTGAAGCCGGCATTCTGCTTGATGATGATGAGCACGGGCGTGTTGGGCGACTCAAACATACCCAAGGTCTCGTTGATGACGCGGTTGGCTTGGCTGGCGCTACCGGCGTTGGCGATGCTGTTGAAGGCGCGTCCAAGCACGGCATCGGCGGCGTTGGCTTTCTCGCGTTCCTCGCGTTCGCGGCGTTCTTGTTCCTCCTTTTGGGCGCGTTCGCGGGCCAGTTTCTTCTCCACTTGGAAGAGCAGGTCGTCGACCTCGGCGTTTTGCAAGTTCCAGTCCTTGATGGTCTGCACGCGGGCTCCCTTCTCTTCGAGGCTCCAGAGGGTCTCGTCGTCGAGGATGGCGTTCAGGTCCTTGATGGCCTGGTCCACTCTTGATTTATACTCAGCCTCAGCGGCTTCCTTGGCAAGGCGCTTTTTGCTCTTGCAGCTGGTGGTGCCTCCTATGGTGATGAATGCTGCCAGAAGGACCATCATGACGGTTGTGATTTTGCTTTTCATTTTTATCAAGTTTTTTCTTATAACTCCAATTGGTGCAAATAAATTGCAAAAGTAGTGCTTTTTTTCGTTGCTACGGGCGTTTTGGTGCAATTTTAGCTTTTTCCGCCCATCGGTATTTTGGCCAGCGGCTTGTAGATGGGTCCGGTGGGTTGCAGGATGCTTTGGTAATACACCAGCTCTTTCACGTCGGCATGGAGGTAGGTCTTGGGCTCGATGCTGTTGTAGATTTGCATGAAGAACTGCTTGTCGACCAGCGACTTGATGCGGCACACGGTGAGGTGTGGCACGAAGTTCTGGCGGTCGCGCATGTAGCCCAAGTCGTCGAAAGCGTCCAAGAGGTCGTTTTCGAGGTCGAAGAGGGCTTGCGGCTGGTCGTTCATGCCGAGCCACATCACGCGCGGCACGCGGTTGCTGCCAAACAATCCCGTTCGGTCGAAGTCCATCGTGAAGGGCTGGTGTTGCCGAGCCACCTTTTTGCAGGTCTCGATGATGTTGGGAATGTCGTCGACGGGCGTGCTGCCTAAGAATTTCAGCGTGAGGTGGATGTTTTCGGGCCGGCAGTAATTGATGAATTTCTCGTGTGTCAGGTTTTTCTTGAGCCGGTCCACCAAGCCCGAGTAATCGACGGTGGTCGGGATGTGGATGGCGAGGAAGGTTCGTTTGGTGTACATTTTTGCGATGGTATTATGCGTAGTTGTTGCTGTTTGTTTTGCAAAAATAGAAAATTCAATAATTCAAACCGAACATCCAAAGCGGAATGACCCCAGGAGCGCCATATTCAATATCGTCTTTCACCACAAAACTATCTGGCACTTCCGCAATTTGGCGACGACCTTTCTTGTGGCCTCCCACTTCAAAGGTGTGGCCATCCATCAAAAAATCCGAAACTTCAGAGGCGGTCACCACGTTGCGCACCCGCATTTGGTTGAAGAAGAAAGTCTCACGAAGGTTGCCCAAGTCGGGCTGTGTGCCGATGAGGGCATACATCAGGTTGGTGTTGTCCAAGTAGATTTTTTCCGCCTTGGCCAAACGGGTCATTCCAAAGGCTGGCGATTGAAGGCATTGGATCATGCCTGACTTTTCCATATAGAAAAGATAGTCTTTCAGGTCGTTGCGAGCCACGGAAACGTCGCGGGCAAGGTCGCTGTAATTGGGCTTGAAGGGCGAAATCTGCGAGATGATTTGCATCAGTTGCTTGAGTTTGTGCATCACACCGACGCTGAGACCCGCGAATTGGGGTATGTCCGTTTCAAGTGTTTGCTCGACCACTGCACTCAGTCGCTCAAGGTAATCCGCTTCGCAACAGAATGGGAAATAACCCGTTCTAAGATATTCCTTGAACAAAGGCAACGGACGGTGTTCGGCATACGGGAAAGCCGTTTTTGCCGAAAGTATCTCGTCGAGCGTAAGTTTCGGCACCACGATGCCTTGGGTCATTTGCAGCCATTCGCGGAACGACATCCCGTGCATGTGGTTTTTCAACTGTCGGCGCGATAGGTCGGCACCGCCTTTCTCCAAATCGAGAATCGACGAACCTGTGTAAACGATTCGTAAGTCGGGAATTTGGTCGTAGATGTTCTTTATCTCAGTCGACCAATGTTTGTATTTGTGTACCTCGTCGATATAAAGATGCTTGCCGCCGTTCTTATAGAATGTGTCGGCCATGTCAAGCAAAGTGTGTTTTGAGAAATAGATGTCGTCGGCAAACACCACGAGAGAAGTGTCGCGTTCGCCGCTGAGCAAGATGTGCTGGAACATCAAAGTGGTTTTTCCGACGCCCCTTGCACCAAGGATGGCGTTGAGACGAGCTTCCCAGCGGATTTCGTCGTGAAGATAGCGGACAAAGTCGGTTTTTGTCCTGTCCAGTTGCGCTTGATAGCGTTGCATTAATCTTTCCATGGTGTCATTGTTTTGTCTTTTCGGCTGCAAAAATACAAAAATGAAACCAATAAAAATCAATTTTCTAATAAAATTGATTCTTTTTTATGTCAAATTTCACATAAAACTGATGCTAAAAACATACAAATGCCATCGTCATTTTCATCTCATCATAAATCACACCAACTCAACGAATAATTCCCACTGGATAGACCAAATAATTCTTGTCGCAGTAGGGCGAGCGTTCGTAGAACCAGTTGAGGATTTCGTATTGCGAGGGTTGCTTGTCTTTTGGGAAGGTGGCTTTCCATTCCTTGAACTGTCCTTCGAGGAAAGGGTCGGCAGCGAGCATGGCCTTGGCCATCGGCTCCATTTTGTAAACCTCGAAATATTCCACGCGTTGCAACACATGGTTGAAGAAGCCCCACTCGAAGAGCGAGCCGGGCATTTCAGGCTCAAGCAGGTTCATCAGCAGGCGGATGCCGTTTTGCGAGGTCTTCACCACGGCTGAGCCTTTCGGGAAAGTGACGTCTTTGGTGATTTCCTCCGCGTCGAAACGGGCCACACGGCTGTGGCCCTCCGATGGCATCGGCATGAAGGCCACGTTGCTGAAACGGTAGGTGTTCACTTTCAGGGTCTTTTCCTCTTTCAGATAATTAATGTCGAAACCGTGTGCCTTCACGATGTCGATCACATCGGCATATTGTGCGGGGATGATGTACTCCTTGGGTACGGCGAGCGTCTTGGCCGGGTGGGTGGAACGGATGCGTCGTGTCTTGCGCGTCTCGGGGCGGGTGGTGTCGTAGGTGTAGTACCAACTGCCGGTCACCTCACTCTGCACGGTGTCGAAGTGGTAGCCCAAGAAGACTTCCCAAATCGTGTCGTTCATCTGAGGTTGCATATTGATGGGCAATTCCTTGAGGCTCATGTCGTTCTTTTTGGCTTGGGCAAGGGTTTGGCTGAAGTTTTCCTTGTCGTTGCGGATGATTTTCAGGGTTTCCAAAATCATCTGATAGGTGGAGAAAACGCGGTCTTTGTACGGCTTCAGCATGTGGGTTTCGAGCAACACGCCTGGGCAATTGCGGGCTGTGGTGTAGCCTTCGGAGAACATGGCCGAAAAACTGCCGTCGTAGAGCGGTGCAGTGGGGTCGCCCCAAGGATGGAACTCGATGTAGCGCGTGATGGGCAGTCCTTTTGCCTTCATCGCGGCTTGGATTTGTGGCTCCCAAACCTCGCTCAGCCAACGGGTGATGCCTGCGTCATAATTGCCGAAGTTCTCCATCGAATAGGTGGTGACATATTGATAGTCGGCACCATTCGTTGCGTGGGTATCGAAGAAGAAGTCGGGTTGCCATTTGTTGAACAAGGTCACGAAAGCTTGGATTTCGGGTGTGTCGAGCTTGGTGTAGTCGCGGTTGAGGTTGAGGCCTTGGGCGTTCACACGCCAGCCCATCTGCTTCGGGCCGTTCTGGTTGATGCGGTTGTAGGGCGAGAAGTTGGCCAAGCCGTCGGGACTCAACACGGGGATGAAAAGGAAAGAGAAATCTTGCAGCAGGTCGTGTGAGTTATTGCCCATGAGCATGTCGCGGATGAGCATAAACATGGCGTCTTTGCCGTTGGGTTCGCCAGAATGGATGCAGGCTTGCACGAGGATGATGTTTTTCCCGCTTCTGTGGATCTTTTTCGGGTTGGTGGAGCCGTTTTCGTCGACGATGACCAGGGGCACCTCGCGGCCTTGGGCGGTCGTCCCAATGCTTTGGTAATGTACCTCCTTGAATTGTTTGTCGAGGCGTTTCGCGTAGGCAATGGTTGCAGCGTAATCGTCTGTTTCCAAGTAGTTTGACTTCTCGAAAGTGGTGGTCAAGTCGGTGTTTTTTTCGTTGCATGAGGCCATCAAAATCAGGGCCACGAAGAGAGGAAATAGTCTTTTCATCGGATACAATTTTGCGCAAAATTAGTTTTTTTTCGCGTCCAAAGCCGAAAATCCGTATTTTAGCCCTTTCAAAACCGACGAAAAATGAACACTTATTCCATAGGAATCGACATTGGCGGCACCAACACCGACATCGGACTGGTGCGCGACGACGGCCGTTGCTTGGCCAAAAAGAACCTCCCGACCAGCATCTATTTTGATGTGGAGCTTTATGTTTCTGATATTTGCTACAAAATCAAAAAAATGATGTTCGAGAACAACATTGATGCCATTGAGGGCATCGGCATTGCGGCACCGGCGGGCAACTACTACACGGGGTGCATCGAAGGCGCCACCAACCTCAACTTCAAGGGCACCGTCGACTTGGCTTCGATGTTCCGCAGCCATTTGGACGTGCCCGTGGTGGTCTCCAACGATGCCAATGCTGCGGCCTACGGCGAACTCGTCTACGGCGGCGCCAAGGGCATGAAGAACTTCATCACCTTTACTTTAGGCACTGGCCTGGGCAGCGGTATTGTGGTTGACGGCAAGTTGGTACACGGCAAGACAGGTGGCGCGGGCGAGTTGGGCCATGCCATCCTGATTCCCGAAGGCCGACCTTGTGGCTGCGGACGCAAGGGCTGCCTTGAGACCTACACCTCGGCCACGGGCATCCGCCGCACGGCCTTGGAGATGATGGAGGCCACGCCCGACTATGTGGGCGCACTCTCGCAGGTGCCTGCCGACGAGCTGACGAGCAAGATGGTGGGCGACGCGGCCAAGTATGGCGACAAATTGGCCATTCGTGTCTTCGAGAAAACAGGCTATTGGTTGGGCATTGCCTTGGCCAATGCCGTGGCGTTCAGTGGTCCCGAGGCCATCTTCCTGATGGGCGGTCCGGTGAAGGCGGGCGAGGTGCTGATGAAACCTGTGCGCGAGTCGTTCCAGAAGCACCTGTGCTTTGTTTACGATGGCAGCGTTGACGTGCGCGTCAGTGAGTTGCCCGACAACGATGCCGCCATTTTGGGTGCAGCGGCGTTGGTGAAGGCTTGAGGAAACTCTCACTTTTTCACCCATTTCCCCGTCTCCGCGAGGGGCGTTGAGCCTGTCGAAACGCCCGGCTGAATTCAAGTTGCAAACGCAACCTTTTCAGTTAGCCTTTCAGCAGGTTGAGCCTTACTTTTTTTCATAGCCATGCCAACAGCAAGCGTTATGGGTAACCATCGTTTCATGCCTTCAAAAATAGCAAAAAAACGAAAATCCCGCCTGTTGAAATCTTTGTTCAAAAAAAATGCAGTTGCCCCTTGCGCCGTTTGCAGATTTTTGGTAATCTTGCAACTTAAAATCATCAAAAATTTTGACCCTTGAAAAAAATTAGAACTGCTTTAATATCAGTCTTTTATAAGACAGGCATCGACACCATCGTCGACCTTTTGAAACAAAATGGAGTGCAAATCTACTCCACCGGCGGCACCTTCGATTTCATCAAGCCGCTCGACCCCACGGTGAAAACCGTGGAATCGCTCACGGGCTATCCGTCCATCTTGGGCGGTCGCGTCAAGACGCTCCACCCCAAAGTGTTTGGCGGCATCTTGGGCCGCACCCAACTTGAGTCGGACCAGAAAGAGATGCAGGAATACGACATCCCCGCCTTCGACCTTGTCATCGTCGACCTCTACCCGTTTGAGGAGACCGTGGCCAACACCGACGACGCCTCCAAGATCATCGAGAAAATCGACATCGGAGGCATCTCGCTCATCCGCGCCGGCGCGAAAAACTTCAACGACGTGCTCATCGTGCCTTCGCAAAAATATTACGGCGAACTCATCCAGTTGCTGAAAGACCAGAACGGTGAGACCTCCATCGACGACCGCCGTCGTTTTGCCACCTACGCCTTCGGCGTCAGCTCGCACTACGACAGCGCCATCATGAACTGGTTCGCCAAAGACGACGCCAACAAGCCGCTGCGCATCACCGAAGAAGAAGGCACCACTTTGCGTTACGGCGAGAACCCGCACCAAAAAGGTGTTTTCTATGGCGATCTCGATGCCATGTTCGAGAAACTGCACGGCAAGGAGCTGTCGTACAACAACCTGCTCGACCTCGACGCGGGCCTCAACCTCATCCGCGAGTTCAGCGGACCGACTTTCGCCATCCTCAAGCACAACAACCCCTGCGGCATCGCTTGCCGCCCGACCGTGAAGGAGGCTTATCTGGCTGCTTTGGCTGGCGACCCCGTGTCGGCCTTCGGCGGCGTATTAGTGTGCAACCGCCCGATCGACCTTGAGGCTGCCGAGGAAATCAACAAGCTCTTCATCGAAGTCATCGTGGCCCCAGGCTACGACGAAGGCGTGCTCGACCTGCTCTTCTCGAAGAAGAACCGCGTGGTGCTGCGCCTTAAGGCCGACCAATACGAGCTTCAAACCGTGAAGACCGCCCTGAACGGATACCTCGTGCAAGACCGCGACCTCCACTCGGAAACCGCCGCCGACTTCAAGGTCATCACCAACCAAGCCCCAACTGCCAACGAGGTGGAAGACATGATTTTCGCCAACAAGATCGTGAAGCACAGCCGCAGCAATGCCATCGTACTCGCCAAGGGAAAGCAACTCTATGCATCGGGCATCGGGCAGACCTCACGAGTGGATGCCCTGCGCCAAGCCATCGAGAAGGCCCGATCGTTCGACTTCGACCTCAAGGGAGCGGTGCTGGCCTCTGATGCCTTCTTCCCCTTCAAGGACTGCGTCGAGCTGGCCCACGAAGCGGGCATCACCGCCATCGTGCAGCCCGGAGGCTCGGTGCGCGACCAGGAATCCATCGACTGCTGCAACGAAAACGGCATCAGCATGGTGTTTACCGGATTTAGACATTTTAGGCATTAACGATGGTACAGACGTAGCGCGCTACGTCTCTACAACGGACAGATCAACAATTAAACGATTAAACAATCAACGACTAAACAATACAAAAATGGGAGTATTATCATTTCTGAACAAGGAAATCGCCATTGACCTCGGTACGGCCAACACGATTATCATATACAACGACAAGGTAGTCGTCGACGAGCCTTCCATCGTCGCCATGCAACGCGACTCGAAGAAGATCATCGCCGTCGGCAAACGTGCCATGATGATGCACGGCAAGACCCACGAAAACATCAAGACCATCCGCCCGCTTCGCGACGGTGTCATCGCCGACTTCCAGGCCGCCGAATACATGATGCGCGAGATGATCAAGATGATCAATTTCAAGAACAACCTGTTTCCACCCAGCCTGAAGATGGTCATCTGCATCCCTTCGGGCATCACCGAGGTGGAGGAACGCGCCGTGAAGGACTCGGCTGAGCAAGCCGGCGCCAAGGAAGTGCGTCTGATTCACGAGCCTATGGCCGCCGCCATCGGTATCGGCATCGACGTGCTGGAGCCGACGGGCAACATGATCATCGACATCGGTGGCGGCACCTCCGAAATCGCCGTCATCGCCTTGGGTGGCATCGTCAACAACAAGTCCATCCGCATCGCGGGCGACGACTTCACCGCCGACATCGAGGAATATATGCGCAAGCAGCACAACATCATCGTGGGCGAGCGCACCGCCGAACGCATCAAGATTGAAGTGGGAGCCGCCATCCCGCAATTGGACAATCCGCCCGACGACTACGCCGTGCAAGGTCGCGACATGCTGACGGGCATCCCGAAGGAGATCAAGGTAAACTACGCCGAGATTGCCCACTGCTTGGACAAGAGCATCATGAAGATCGAGACCGCCGTGTTGAACGCCTTGGAGCAGACCCCACCCGAGCTGTCGGCTGACATCTACCGCACGGGCATCTACCTCACCGGCGGTGGTGCCTTGCTGCGCGGCTTAGACAAGCGTCTCAACGCCAAGACCAAGCTGCCCATCCATGTGGCCGAAGACCCGCTGCGCGCCGTCGCCCGTGGCACCGGCATCGCCCTGAAGAACTTCGACAGATTCACGTTCCTGATTAAATAATTGACACGAGACGGCGTTTCGACAAGCTCAACGACCTTTGTTTTTCAGTAGCTATAAGGATCCCTGAGCTTGTCGAAGGGCCCGAAGTCTCGCGTCAAAAGTGTTAGCCATGTACAACCTTCGGCGTTTCATACTGAAGCATCACTTCGTCATCTTGTTCATCCTGCTCGAGGTGATTTCCATCTTGCTACTCGCCAACAGTCAACGTTTCCATCGCAACCGAATGGTCAACACGACCAACGATGTTGTAGGGAAAATCTATGAATGGGGCAGCGAGGTGGGCAACTATTTCCGCCTCAACACGGCCAACGAACAACTGGCCGAAGAGAACGCCATGCTCAGGCAAAGGCTGTCGGTGGTCTACGACATCGACACCAGCACCTACGACATCAGCGAGGGCGACACGCTCTACAAATACATCCCGGCACAGGTGGTCAACAACAGCACCAACCAGGCCAACAACTACATCATTATTAATAAAGGTAAGATTGACGGCATCGAGCGCGACATGAGCGTCATCTCCACCGACGGCATCGTGGGCGTGGTGACCGACGTGAGCCGCCACTACGCCTCGGTGATGAGCCTGCTCCACAGCAAGTCGGTGGTCGGCGTCCGCATCAAGCAGAGCCAGGAGTTGGCCAGCCTGAAATGGGGCACCAACAACTACCGCTACGGCATGGTGGAAGACATACCAACCCACATCCTGCTGCAACAGGGCGACACCATCCTCACCAGCTCGCATTCTTTCATCTTCCCTGCCGACCTCATGGTGGGCACCGTTGAGGAGTTCTATCCCACCGCCATCGATGCCCTGAACAAAGCCAAGATCAGGTTTGCCACCGACTTCGCCACGCTGAGGCATGTGTACGTCATCCAAGACTTGCACAAACCCGAACTCGATTCGCTCAAGGCCAAATTCCAATGACATGAACAAGACCGCGTTACAAATCATCCGCTTCGTTGTGCTCGTCCTCCTTCAGGTGTTGGTCATCAACCATATCCGCTTAGGAGGTTATGTGCATCCTTATATCTACCTGATATTCATCATGTTGTTGCCTTTCAGCACACCCAAATGGCAACTTCTGGTTTTGGGCTTTGCCTTGGGCTTGAGCGTCGACCTGTTTACCGGCACGCCCGGTCTTCATGCCGGTGCCACCACCTTGATGGCGTTTTGCCGCCCCTCAATCATCAAGCTCATTTCGGGCAACCAGAAGTTCGAGAACATCCCAGAGCCTAACATCGGGCAGCTTGGCGGAATATGGTTCCTGCGTTACGCACTCCTGATGGTGCTCATCCACCATTTCGCGCTGTTTTTCCTTGAGTCGTTCAGCATCCGCCTCATCGGCCAAGTGCTGCTCCGCATTCTGCTCAGCGTGCCCGTTTCGACCTTCCTCATCATGATGATCCTTTACATCTTCAAGAGCGAAAAAAAGAGAGAATAAACAATCAAACAAATAACTGACTTACAATGAAGAAACAAGCATTATTCCTAATGGCTCTTGCACTCGGCCTGACCGCATGCAACGAGAAAACCAATGACTTCAAGGTCAACGTGAGCCTGACCAATGGCAACGACAAGACCGTCTACCTCCAGAAATTCGTCGACAACGCGCCAGTAGCCATCGACTCGGCTGTCATCACGAACGACATGGCCACCCTGACTGCACCTACCGACGACCCGCAAATCCTTTATGCACTGAAAGTAAAGGGAATGCGTGGCTCTATGCCGTTCTTTGCCGACAACAAGGACGTCACCTTCGTGGGCGACATGAACAACCCGCAAGCCGTCGAAATCATGGCCTCGGAGACCCAAGCCGAATTGGATGCCTACAACGACCAATTGAACCAATTCAACGTCCAAATCAAGGAACTCTACACCGTCATGCAACAGGCCTTCTTGGACAACGACAGCATCAAGATGGACTCGCTCAACACCGTGGGCACCGCGCTGATGGAACAGCAAGACAACTATCGCGACGACTACATCAAGGCTCACCCCGAGAGCTTCGTCACGCACTACATCCTCGACCAAGTGAAGCAAGACTACCCCATCGACCAACTGAAAGAAATGATGGCTGGCTTCACCACAGAGTCCATCTACACCAAAGACCTCAACAACTACATCGCCAAGCAAGAACGCCTCGTAGTGGGCCAACCTTTCATCGACTTCACACTGCAAACCAAAGAGGGACAAGATGTTGTGCTTTCGGAGGTCATCGCCAACAACAAGCTCACGCTGGTCGACTTCTGGGCTTCGTGGTGTGGTCCGTGCCGCAAGGAGAACCCTGTGGTGAAGGCTGCCTATGAGCAATACCATGAACTCGGTTTCGATGTCGTAGGTGTCAGCGTCGACCAAGATGAAGACGCTTGGTTGGAGGCCGTCGCTGCCGACCAACTTCCTTGGACGCAAGTGCGCGATGCTGAAAACAAAGTCAGCGAAGACTATATGATCTATTACATCCCGTCCAACTTCCTCTTCGACCAAAACGGCACCATGGTGGCCAAAGGCTTGCGCGGCGAGGATTTGGGGGCCAAACTTGCCGAAATCCTGCAATGATGAAAACGAAAACCTTACTGATAGCAACGGCATCGTTGCTCTTGATTGGCTGCACCTCGAAGCCAAAGAACGAGACTTTCAAAGTCAACGTGAACCTCGCCAATGCCGACGGTAAAACGGTTTATCTGCAAAAAAACGGACAAGTGCTTGATTCGGCTGTGGTTGCCAATTGGGATGCCGTTTTTGAGATGCCCAAATGCACCGACAACGAGATGTACGGCCTCATGCTGAAAGGCTGGCGCCGTCCGTTCCCATTTTTCACCGACAACATGGACATCACCCTTGAAGGCGACGCGCAGAATCCCAACGCCATAGTGGTGAAAGGCTCCGAAACCCAAGCCCGACTTGACGCTTTCACACAAAGCTACAACGAGTTGGAAGAAAAGCTCGAAGCCGACAGCACGATGGCCCAGGCCGACAAGGACGAAATCCTGAAGATGCACTGCTTCGACTATGTTTGGGACAACCCTACCGACGCGGTGGCACATTATGTACTCTATCGCTACAAATGGGCTTTCGGGCCTTGCGAAATGCGCACGATGCTCGACAACATCCGCCATGCCGACAGCACCTTGACCGACGGCAACCTGAAGCTGGCCGAGGAATATGTTGAGAAGGTGGAACGTGTGCAAGCCGGCCAGCCCATGGTCGACTTCACCCAAAACGACGCTGATGGCAACCCCGTCACGCTCAGCCAAATCGCTGAAGGCAAGCTGCTTTTGGTCGACTTCTGGGCCTCGTGGTGCCCCGATTGCCGCAAGGAGAACCCCAACGTGGTGGCCGCTTACCAGAAATTCCACGACCAAGGCTTCGACATCCTTGGTGTGTCGTTCGACACGAACAAGGAAGCTTGGCTTGCCGCCATCGAGAAGGACAGCTTGACATGGACCCATGTCAGCGACCTGCAAGGCTGGGGCAATGCCGCAGGAGCCTTATACAGCATCGCCTTCATTCCGCAAAACGCCCTCATCAAAGACGGGATGATCGTGGCCCGCAACCTTGAAGGGGAGGCACTGATGGAGGAAATTGAGCGGCAGTTGAAGTAAGGGATTCCTCTCTTCGTTTTGCACAGGGGACAACTATTCCTTTATGGTTTTCTCCAAAAAGGAGTTCCCTTCACTGTCGGCAATGCGCAGCAGATACACGCCTTTTGGCATGTCTTCCACGTTGATTCTATTGGTGTTCGTGAAGGATTTAACCTTTGCGCCAAGAACATTGTAAACCTCTATCTCGGCAACATTCCTTCCTTCGATACTCACCATATCCTTGACGGGATTAGGGAAAACCATCAGTTGCTGTTCTTCGTTGCTTTCAACAGAGAGGTCGGTCCTGACCAAAATCGGGAATCCATCGTTGACGTTGTTTGCGTCAAATCCCCAAACGCCACTGCCTTGGTTGAGCACATCCACAAAAACCTCCTCACGCATTTCTTCTGCGCTTTTTGGGATACCATATTCGTCGCCTGAACAAACATTGAGGTAGTAACAATTCTCGAAGGTCGTGTTCTCGGGTTGACTGGCGAATCCAAGCAAACATCCAACATGATGATTCCCTATGATTTCTCCAACACTATAACTGTTCTTGGCCTCACTGCGAATAGCAACAATGCCCAACAAACCACCAGCGGCAGGATAATAGGTTGACGTATCGCCAACAGCAGCAACAGCTCCTATATTATAGCAGTTGCCAAGGCTACCATGTCGCGACCGGCATATGATTCCTCCTGCGATTCGGCTCGCCACGATGTCGCCCTCATTGAAGCACTCCGTGATTTCAGCACCCGACATTCCACCTATAATTCCGCCAACCTCCGTGCCAGTGAGTCGTCCGACATTGGAGCAATTACTGACCATTTTGCCTCCAACCCCCATAATGCCTCCAACGCTATTACCCTCAATATCAGCACCATTTCTGCAACCAGAGATAATGACTATTCCGCCATGGCCGACTATGCCTCCGCTTTCATCTCCTTTAATATAGCCATTGGTAACGAAAACATTCTCTATCACCACGGTGTCTCCAGCAACCCACGAGTCGGCATAACCGAACAAGCCCGCATAACCTCCTTCGTTATCGACGTAAATGTTGGAAATACGGTGGCCACCACCGTCAAAACAGCCTCTAAACATTGTGCGAGGAGCATAATAGCTTGCGTTATTTGCAACTCCCCTGTCGCAACCGTCCTCATCGAATCCTCTGTTGTACAAGCCGATCGGTATCCATGGTTGGTCTTCGCTGCCGTTCAGGTCGATGTCGGTTGTAAGGCGGAAATACAAACCTTGCGTATCGTAATCCTTATTGACCATATAGGAAAGAAACGCCAATTGAGCTGCCGTCTCAATCAGATAAGGGTCGCCTTCCGTACCGCTTCCTCTTGTCCAGAGTTTTCTGCTGCCGTCCCAAACGCTGGTCTGGGCCTCGGCCATGATGCCCACCAAAAGAAGCATCATTATAATATAAAACTTTTTCATCTTGTTCATTGTTAAATGGTTAGACATTCTGTTATTTTCCAAAATTGCTGTTGAACAAAGCCCTTACATGGTCGATGATGGCACCTTTGCGTTCAAGGGCAGTCTGGCTGTCGTTTTTCCAAACGGTAATCATCGCATAGTCCAGTTCTTGCACACTCCCGCTGCCGAAACTGAAAGGTCCAACGGTTGCCAGACCTCTTCTGTCAGAAGGTTGGCTTTCGCATTGTTCTTCCGTCCAGTATTTGTCTTGGGTGTTGTATCCATCGTTGGGCGCGATGCCATTGGTGCCGAAATTGCATGGGTCGCTGTCGGCAGGATGGGCGAAATTGCAATCAGGACCGGCCACCCCTGCTCCAGCGTATCCATTACCGCCATACTGCATGTGATTGCCGTTTTTCCACTTGCAACGCAAATAATTATATTGGTCTAAAGCGCTATAGAGAATTTCAGAAGAATTATTGTTGTTTTTGTAGATGAACCCACACAGCCCCAACCGTTCGTCATCAACGACGCCATTGCCGAAGTTGAACCCATTGTAGGCATATTTGTCCAAAGGATGTGTTTGGTCAAACAAGGCTTCGCAATCGCCATCGAAAGCGGGATTGTCGCGCCCGTCGGCTTCCATATAAGGACCTGCCAACACCGTGCAGACTTGCACGGGTGGGTTGTCGCCGTAGGCCCAGGGTTGTCCATTGCCGTCGACGGGTGTTCCGTTGTAGGCAAAGCATGAGCCACGCCGCACATCACTGCCAACATAGTCGTCCCAACCATAACCGATGTCCCAATCGTTCCAAATTCCTAAATACACTTCATGGTAATCCGATGAAGAACGGTTGTAGATTTTGTAATTGAAGAAAACTGTATTGCTGAGAGCTTCGTCATCGGGGGCGTCAAAGGTATAGACCATGGCATGTATTTCAAGGCCAAATGGTGCACCACCCGATTCGGAATGCCTGGCATAATTGTCATTGAAGATGAAAAACAGGCATTGGTCACCTTTGATGTCGGGATAGTCGCCGTCGGCAGGGTTGTAACGTCCGTCAGCATTGACATCGACAAAAGGTGCCAGGTTTTCGGCATAGCCTTCCTCGCCATGCGCCGGCCACGTCAGGATGTCGTCAGGAACCTGATAATTCTCGTTTCCGTGATGGGTTATGAATTGCTCTATTTCGGCGCGAGTGAGGTTCCAAACATGGTGAAATTTCAAGGAAGTCATCAAATCCGTCGTTGCCTCCATCGGTTTGAGCGGCCCCGACCAATAGTCCCATCCATTCTGTCCAGAACGGTTTGCGGCAAAATGAAGGCTATCGTCCGCATCCAAGCCACCAACCCAAAGGCAATGTTGGAAAACCGTTTCTTTTCCACTGCCTTTTGGAATCTCCCAGGTAGGACAATCGCCATGGTCTTCTTGCCACTCTTCGTAATAGGTGCCTCGTTGAGGAACCAAACAAGTGCCATTCCCCAAGATGGTTGCCCTGACATTGTGGGTCTCGACATGTGAGATTGGGGGATATTGTGCCTTAGAGGCCAAACACGTCGCGCACAATACAAATAACAGAAACATTTTCTTCTTCATAGCAGTTGAGTTTTTTAAATGAATACTATTTGTCGTTTTACGATGGGCAAAACTACCAACAATATCTGCCGCTGTCAAGAAAATTTTTATAGATTATTAAGAATCAATACAATGTAAAGGGTTTCGATGTGCCGCCCAAGCCACAAACGGCGGGTTGGGATATTCTTTTTTGCTGTATTCCAACGGCTTGCCATCGCTGATGCGGAGCACACATCCGCCGGCGGCGCGCAGGATGGCATCGGCAGCTGCGGTGTCCCATTCCTTGGTCTTGCTGTAACAGACATAGACATCGGCAGAGCCTTCGGCCAATCGGGCGAACTTGAGGCTGCTGCCCTGTGTGTCGATGACGAGGTCGGGGTGGGCGGGGCGCAATACCTTATTAATATATTCGTCCACCTCGGGCGTGCGGTGCGAACGGGAGACCAGAACCGTGTAGGGACGCACCGCGTGCGTCCGCGTGCTTACAGGCGGACACACGCAGTGTGTCCCTACGGCATACCACAATTGATCCGTCACCGGTGCATAAATCACGCCCAAAACGGGTTGCTTGTCGTCAATCAGCGCGATGTTGACCGTGAACTCACCGTTGCGTTTCACGAATTCGGCGGTGCCATCCAACGGGTCGACGAGCCAATAGCGCTTGAATTGCGAACGGTCTTTGGGCAAGTCCTCTTCGCTAACAAACGGAATGTCAGATGGTTTCAAGATTTCCTTAATGATATTGCTGGCACGCAAATCGGCTTGGGTGACGGGCGAATCGTCGGTTTTGGTATAGACTTCAAACTGCGTGGCATACACCTCCATGATGGCTTTTGCTGCTGATAATGCGGCTTCTATGGCTATTGACAAGAGTTTTTCCATACCGCAAAAATACATAATTTATCATTCTGACAATCAATAAAATAAGATTTTTTTCGTAAAAAAGTTTCTTTCATACGCTTTTATTCCACTAATTTTGCACGCGAAAAAAAGGGAATACACCCCACCCAAAAGTGAAAAATTGAGACTATGGCAAAGAATTTAGTGATTGTGGAGTCACCGACCAAAGCCAAGACCATCGAGGGTTTCTTGGGCAAGGATTTTACGGTGAAAGCAAGTCAAGGACACGTGCGCGACCTGAGCAAGAACACTTTGAGCGTCGACATCGAAAAGAACTTTGAACCCGAATACGAGATACCGGACGACAAGAAAAACCTTGTGGCCGAGTTGCGGAAACTCTCGAAGGCAGCCGACACGGTGTGGCTCGCATCCGATGAGGACCGCGAGGGAGAGTCCATCTCGTGGCATCTCTATGAAGTGCTCGACCTGAAGAAGAAAGACACGAAGCGCATCGTCTTCCACGAAATCACCAAAACGGCCATCACCAACGCCATCGAGAACCCGCGCGACATCAACATGGGCCTCGTCAACGCACAGCAAGCCCGACGCGTGCTCGACCGTTTGGTGGGTTATGAGCTGTCGCCATTGCTTTGGAAGAAAGTGAAACCCGCACTTTCGGCCGGTCGCGTGCAGAGCGTGGCCGTGCGCCTCATCGTCGAACGCGAAGAAGAAATCAAGAACTTCGTGCAAAGCAGTGCCTATCGCGTGACGGCACAATTCACTTTCGCCAAGGACGGGCAAGAATACACCCTTTCAGCCGAACTGCCGCATCGCTTCGAAAACGAGAAGGAAACGATGAAGTTCTTGGAGTCGTGCATCAACGCCACCTACAAAGTGGACGACATCGAAAAGAAGCCCGCCGTGCGCTATCCCGCCCCACCGTTCACCACCTCGACGTTGCAACAGGAGGCAGCCCGCAAGTTGGGGTTCTCGGTAGCCAACACGATGCGCATCGCGCAACAGCTTTACGAATCAGGTAAGATCACCTATATGCGTACCGACTCGGTCAACCTCAGCAGCCTCGCTTTGGGTATGGCCAAGAAGGAAATCGAGAAAAACTATGGCGCCGAATACGTGAAGACGCGCCAATACCACACCAAGAGCAAGGGAGCACAAGAGGCTCACGAAGCCATTCGTCCGACCTATCTCGACCAACACACCATCAAAGGCACCGCCGACGAACGCCGTCTCTACGAACTCATTTGGAAGCGCACCATCGCCTCGCAAATGGCTGACGCCCAGATGGAACGCACCAACGTGAACATCGGTATCTCGACCAACGACAAACAGTTTGTGGCCACAGGCGAAGCCATCCTTTTCGACGGTTTCCTAAAAGTTTATCGCGAGAGCTTCGACGATGTCGCAAACGAAGAAGACACCCCCATCCTGCCGCCCATCGAGGTGAACACACCACTCGAAGTGGAAAAGATGGAAGCCCAGCAACGCTATACGCGCCCGCCGTTCCGCTACAACGAAGCCAGCCTCGTAAAAAAGATGGAGGAATTGGGCATCGGACGTCCTTCGACCTACGCGCCCACCATCTCCACTATCCAAAAGCGCGAGTATGTGACCAAGGGCGACATAAAAGGCACTTCACAGGAGTTCCAAATCATCTCGTTGAAAGGCAATAAGATAAGCGAAAAGAAAGGCAAGGAAACCATCGGGACCGAAAAAGGCAAGCTCATGCCTACCGACATTGGCGTGTTGGTCAACAAATTCCTGCTCCAGTATTTTGAGAGCATCATCGACTACAACTTCACGGCCAACGTGGAGAAAGAGTTCGACCAAATCGAGGAAGGCCAGCGCCAATGGAACGCCATGATCAAGGACTTCTATAAAGGCTTCCACCAGCAAATCATCAGCACGACAGAAAACTCCGGAAAGTTCAGCGGCGAGAAGCTATTGGGCGTCGACCCGGCCACGGGCAAGAATGTGTATGTGAAAGTCGGACGTTTCGGTCCGGTAGCACAGATTGGCGACACCGAGTCGGACGAGAAGCCACGTTTCGCTGGCCTCAAGAAAGACATGAGCATCGAGAGCGTCACCTTGGAGGAAGTGCTGAAACTGTTCGATTTCCCGCGCAGCCTTGGTGAGTTTGAGGGCAAAGAAATCACCATTGCCGTGGGACGTTTCGGGCCGTATGTGAAGCACGACAACAAGTTCTACAGCCTCGCCAAGACCGACAACCCCGCCTTGGTGGATTACGACCGCGCTGTCGAAATCATCAACGAGAAACGACAGAAAGACCTCAACAACATCATCCGCACCTTCGACCAAGACCCCGACATGCGTGTGCTCGACGGTCGTTTCGGGCCTTACATCACCTACAAGAAGGCCAACTACAAGATCCCGAAAGGCACCGTGCCCACCACGCTGAGCTACGAGGACTGCCTCGCCATCGTGGAAGACCCGAAGAACGCACCGAAGAAAAAGGTGATAAGAAAGAAATGAGATAATATCAAGCGGTAGGAAGAGCTTTTCTGCCGCTTTTTTGTTGAGATAGGAGCACAAACCAAATAAATTCCTATCTTTGCAATCTTGAAATAAGGTTCGGCCCTTCGACAAGCTCAAGGACTTTTGCTTTTAGTTAAAGAGCCTGTCGGAAATCCAATATGAATCTTTAAATCTTGAATTTTAAATCTTAAATCTGAAATACAATGGAAAAGAAAGACCTACTGAAAGACGTTGTCGAACACATCGACATCAAGAAGTACGATTCGACTGAACTCATCAACGCCATGCGCAAGATGTCGTTCACCTCGCGCGACACCGCCCGCGCCGCCGACATCCTCTGCCAGATGATTGCCGAGAAGGACTGCACCAACATCCTCACCATTGCCGGTTCCACCTCAGCCGCCGGCTGTATGCAGGTGTATGTCGACATGGTTCGCAACAAGATGGTTGACGCAGTGGTGGCCACTGGCGCCAGCATCATCGACATGGACCTCTTCGAAGCCCTTGGCTACAAGCACTACATTGGCACGAAGGAGAACGTCATCCCCGACACCAAGCTGCGCGAACTCTACATCGACCGCATCTACGACACCTTCATCGACGAGGAAGAACTGCAAGCCTGCGACCAAGCCACCTGCGACGTGGCCGACACCCTGGAGTGCCGTCCCTACAGCAGCCGTGAGTTCCTCTATGAGGTCGGCAAATGGCTGGCCAACGGTCACGGCGTGAAGAAAGAGAGCCTCATCCAGACCTGCTACGAGTGCGGCGTGCCGATCTTCTGCCCCGCCTTCAGCGACAGCTCGGCTGGCTTCGGCATCGGCAAGCACCAGTGGCTCCGCAAGAAAGCCGGCAAGCCCTACGTCAGCATCGACTCGGTGGCCGACTTCCTCGAACTCACCGAAATCAAGATGAACAGCCCCGAAAGCGGCCTCTTCATGGTCGGTGGCGGCACACCTAAGAACTTCGCTCAGGACACTGTGGTCTGCGCCGAAATCCTGGGTCACGAAGTGCCCATGCACAAATATGCCATCCAAATCACCGTGGCCGACGTACGCGACGGCGCCTGCTCGTCAAGCACGCTGCTCGAGGCTGGCTCATGGGGCAAGGTGAGCGAGGAACTGCAACAGATGGTCTATGCCGAAGGCACCACCGTCATCCCCGCCATCGTCAGCTACGCCTACCACAACGCACCGTGGAAAGACCGCGAGTATAAGAATTGGCAGAAACTTTATAAATAATCAATAGACGCGCTTGGCGTCATTGCGAACGCAGTGAAGCAATCCAGGGTAATAGCTTTATTCTCTGGATTGCTTCGTTCCTCGCAATGACGAAAAGCAACAGAAAAACCATCATGGACATTTCCCTGTTCCTCGACCCCGTTTCGGAAAACTGTTTCAGCACGTCGTTTCGTCCCGGCAAGCAGACCTTGGGCGAAACCATCAACATCTATCGCACCGAAGACACATTCCCTGACCTCGAAGGTGCAAATCTGGCTCTCCTCGGCGTTAAGGAAGAACGCGGTGCTGTCGACAACCGTGGCTGCGCCGATGGCATCGACCACATCCGCAAGGCACTTTATCCGCTTTTCAACCATTGGCCACAACTGAACATCGTCGACCTTGGCAACGTGAAAATCGGGAAGGAAGTCAACGACACCTATTTCGCCGTCAACCAAGTGCTTACGGAATTGCTGAAAAACAAAGTCGTCCCCATCATCATCGGGGCGGGACAGGACTTGACCTATACGATGTACGAAGTGTATGAGCCTACGGGCAAGCTCATCAACATTGCCGCTGTCGACCCGATGTTCGACATCGGCAACGACAAGGAAGCCCTCAATTCACATTCCTATTTAAGTCATATCATCCTCCACCAGCCCAATTTCCTGTTCAACTTCACCAACATCGGCTACCAGTCGTATTATGTTGACACAGAAAATATTGAACTGATGAAACAGTTGCTTTTCGATGCCTATCGTTTGGGCAACATCAAGCAGAACATCGAACTTACCGAACCTCTTATCCGCAACGCCAACCTTTTGAGTTTCGACATCGCGGCCATCCGTGCCGCCGATGCGCCAGGCGTGAAAAACGCCTCGCCCAACGGCTTCAACGGCGAAGAGGCCTGCCGCATGACGCGCTACGCCGGGCTGAGCTACAAGCTTTCGTCCATCGGCTTCTTCGAATACAATCCGCACTACGACATCAACGCACGCACGGCCAACCTCATCGCCGAGATGATCTGGTACTTCATCGAAGGCTTTGCCAACCGCCAGGACGACATCCCGACCTTGGAGAGCACCGACTTCCGCCGCTACAACGTGCAAATCGGCGAGGGCGAGGAGAACGTGGTCTTCCTCTGCCACAAAATCACGGGAAAATGGTGGATGGACATGTCGTTCCTCCAGCACGACGACCAACGCTACGAGCGGCACCACTTCATCCCCTGCTCGAAGGAAGACTACGACCAAGCCATGCGCAACGAGCTGCCCGACAAATGGTGGCAGTTTTATCAGAAGTTGATGTGATTTTTTGGAATTCGCTTCGCGAAAAAAATCCTTGAAAATCTACTTCGAAATCTTTAAAGGGAAACTTCTAAAAACAACCGTATTGCCATGAAAAAGAATCGGAAAAGAATTGTTATCTCAGTACTTGAGATTTTGGCCGTCTTGCTCCTTTTTGCTCCAGCCTATCGTTTGGCGTGTGGTATTGGTCTGAAAAAAGTCTATTCCGATAACGGCATTTCCATTTATGCTGATGATGTGCGTTATAAAGAAGAGGCCAAACAAATGGCTGAAACGCTTAAGGTACAGTTGTTGGAGGTTGACGGGGATTATTCTCCTAAAATCTCTATCTATTTCTGTAAAACGATGACAGGGTTTCAAATAAAGGCAATAACAATGGGCAAACCTCTTGCTTTGACACGAGCCAACCTGAAGACAACCCTGTTTCGACCATGCGACTGGGCGAAAAACTCCATTGAGCCGCGAAAGCCACAACTTTTGCCACGCAGCCTTTCCTCGGTTCTATTGCACGAAACACTTCATCATTATGAATGGAAAAAGCTTGGCTTGGTTCGTTTTTTTGTAAAAACACATTCAGAGAATTGGAAAATTGAAGGGTTTTGCGAATACCATGCCGCCTCGTCTTCGTTCCCGATAGACAAAGGGCTGCGTGTTTTCTGCGAAGAAGCCGACTATGGTTTTGTGACAAGCAATGAAATAAAACCAGAGTATTTCTATTTTGTGTCGCGACTACGAACCGACTATCTTCTCAATTTCAAGAAAGTCAGCGAAAGCGAGTATTGGTCAACAAAATACGATGAAGATCAATTAGATAACGAAATCAGACTGGCTTTAATGGAAAAGCGGTACGCTTTCGCGGTGCAGCAATGATCATCAACAACCCATTCTTGCAAATTTGCAATTCGCAACCAAGCCCCCATATCTCAATAAAATTCCGAGTTATGGACACTTTTGTGGATTTTTTGCTCTAATTACAGGTCTGAGTATTTTCCAAACCAGACAAAGATTGGCATATTCGTTTGACAAAAAATGCAAAAAGTGATGAAAAACCTATCCGAAAACCGCAAAAGTTGTATTTTTGCACGATTAAAAAAGAATTGAGATGGCTACTTTGATTGATGCTTTTGATGTGGATACTTGTCCGCCTTTACAAATGGTACCAAATCGTGTTTCCGAACTTGAACGGGCTATTCCCATGAGTGAACTTCTTGTTTTGGTGAAAGAGGACATTCATGCCATGTATGAAAAGGCTAAACAATGAAGAACCAAGTGCTTGCATTACCCGAAGTAAGGGATTACTTTTCCGAGTTGATACGGGTATTGTATGAAAAGGATTATTTCAGTTTTGAATCAGATGCCAATGCGTATGTAACTGACTTGTTTTCCGACATTGAGCAAAACCTTCCAACAAAGCCCAGAAAACCAGCCCCTTCTTATTTTGAAAGAAAAGATACGGGAAGGATATGTTTTACACATCCTTTAAAAAGAACAAACACACACAATGGTTTGTGTTTTTCAACATTTATACAGATAGCCTTTTAGATATTCGGACATTTCTCATTCGATATGTGAGCAACAATCATGTGATAGCAAAATATTTTGAGTTCTAAGATCAAACAATTCAATAATTCTAATATGAAAAAGTCATTTTCCATTTTTACCCTTTTGCTCCTGATGGCCACCGCAATGCAGGCCCAGGACGCAACCAACCAAAAGAAACCCGATTGGGCGAGATGGCACTATCTCTCCGAAGCTGAGATGTACGACACCTCGCGTGGCATGAACTTCGTCGAGACCGACCCGCCCACGGGCGAACCACGCTTCGTGGCCGAATTCGAGCCTATGCAAGGCGTGATGATCCGCTATCCCCTCGGCATCCCGACCAGCCTCGTGGCCCAGCTGTCAAACAACTGCATGGTGTATTGCATCGTCAGCAACTCGCAGCAAAACCAAGCCCAGAGCAGTTTCCAAAACGCAGGCGTCAACATGGACAACGTGAGATTCGTCAATGCGCAGACCGACTCCTACTGGGTGCGCGACTACGGCCCGTGGTACATCTTTGAAGACCGCCACCCCGCCATCGTCGACAACATCTATAACCGTCCGCGTCCCAACGACGACAACATCTCGGGCGTGTTCGCCGACTACTGGAGCATCCCGATGTACGGCATGAGACTCGAACACACGGGAGGCAACATGATGGAAGACGGCAGAGGCCACGGCGTGAGCGACGACCTCGTGTTTCAAGAGAATTTGCAAGACTACGGTATCAATGAGACTACTGTCCGCCAAAGAATGCAAGACTATCTTGGCATCAATCCCTATCATGTCACCATCGACCCGCAGGGCGACTACATCGCCCACGTCGACTGCTGGGGCAAATACCTCGCTCCCGACAAGATCTTGATTGCGCAACTGCCGCAAAGCAATCCTCGCTATCAATATTATGAACAGGTTGCCGAATACTTTGAGACCACCAACTGCTGCTGGGGCTATCCCTACCATGTGTATCGTGTGCAGGAACCTGGTGGCTACACTTTGGCTCCTTATACCAACAGTCTCATCCTCAACAAGACCGTGTATGTGCCGATGGGCAGCAACAGTACTTACAACAACGACGCCATCGCCGTTTATCAAGAGGCCATGCCGGGTTATGAAATCGTTGGCGTGAACGGCGGCTCGGCCGGCTGGGAGAACACCGACGCCCTGCACTGCCGCACCCGTGGCGTGATGGACTTCCACATGCTCTTTGTCGACCACCGCGACGTGATTTTTGGTGAACAGGAGTGGCAAGACTCCATACCCGTGGTCTCCAAGTTCATCGCCTACAGCGGTGCAAATTTGAAGCAAGATTCGCTCCTTGTCTATTACAGCATCGACGGCGGCGCTTACCAGACGGCCCACATGACCGCCACGGGCACCCCCGACGAGTATGTTGGCTACATCAAAGGCTACCAAGGCGAGTCGGAGATCAACTATTATGTGTTTGGTGCCGACGAATCGGGGCACCGCTACACGCAACCCGTCTTCGCCGACCTCGACCCGCACCATTTCACGATGGAGGCACATGAGCCTACGCCGCAAGGTGAACTGATTATTACACCCGATACGCTGTGGTTTGAACATAATGGCGACGAACAGGCTTTTACCATCGTAAACCAGACCAACACCGTGGTTCAAATCAATTCCATAACCGAGGAAGGTGGTTATTTGCTTTCTGACACTCCCAACCTTCCCTACAACTTGCAAGTTGGGGAATCCATTTCGGTTGGTTTCCTTTTCAGTTTTCCGCTAAAAGCAAATCGTGCATCAGATGATTATGTTTCAAGTTTGATAAAAGTTCAGACTTCTATCGGAGAAAAACATGTGATTGCGATGATAAGTAAACAAGGTATGGTGAATCTTGTGTACCAAAACGAAATGTATTTTGACGATCCAACTTTGGTCATTGAATCATCTTTCTTCAACAAATCTGTTTTTGTTCCTACAATCAGGGTTATGTCCATTACCGAGAAAGACACTGACTATTTGAACATCGAAACGAACCCCACACCCCCCTTCGACCTGGAATTTGAAGGAGAAGAAGCGTTCTTGTCCGTGAGTTTGAAAGATTTTGCCAAAGGTTATGTGAACACAAGCATCGAAATCGAAACGGACTATGGTGTCTTTGAGATTGCCGTCCACATTAACGAAGACATCCTCACCGTCACCGAACTCACCGCCGAAGCCAAGCTCTATCCCAACCCGACCACAGGCCAGTTCACCGTGGAAGGCGCGAATGTGGCCAAGGTGGAGGTCTATAACCTCGTCGGACAAAAGGTGCACGAAGCCGAGGGCAAGTCCGTCAGCATCGATGCCGCCGAATGGAACAAGGGCATTTATCTGGTCAATATCATTGGGCAGAACGGTGCCGTGGCGACCAAGAAACTGGTGGTGAAATAACATGTTCAGGTTTGTAGAGACGTGCCATGGCGCGTCTCTACAGGCAAACCTCTGTTTCGGTTAGCCTTATTCCCTTTTGGGTGAAAAACCAAAGAATCCCCGATTCCGTGTCGGGGATTCTTTCTATTTTTGCACAATAATGCACTGCTTTTGCGTCACTGCGAGGTACGAAGCAGTCCAGAAAGTGCTATTCTTCTGGATTGCTTCGGTCGTTCCTCCCTCGCAATGACGCAAAGTGCGTCCACAAACAAACCAATAATAACCTACTATGATGAAAATCAGACCAATATTAATCATTCTCTGCGCCCTCATGGCCTTATCCTCGTGCCAAAAGAAAAACGCCCCGCTGTTTCGCGGCGACTACTCGTTCAAGACCTCTGGCAGCGTCACCTTGGAGGAAATCGTGCCCCAAGGCGAAACGGGCGAGACCTTCACCGTTGGCCTGCCCAACGAAATCGGACAGCTGGAAATCAGCACCTTAGACAACGGCAAGGACAGCGTCCTCGTGGTGATGAACACCATGGGCGGCGAGGTGGTGGTCACCCATGCTTTCTGCAAGGACAACGAAATCTTCCTTCGTGACTTCAAGAAAAACACGCTGCTACTCACGGGCGACAGCCTCACGTTGAAGAACGACCTGCGCGTGAAGGCCACGGGGCGAATGTATGAGGACAACACGCTCATCCTCAACATGATTTACGACGGCGAGGCCGAAAGAAACGAACGCAGTTTCAAGGTCTTCGGTGATGATATCCGCATGGCGGCGATTAGAAATTAATAGCTATGAAAACCAAACACATACTATTGTTTTTACCCCTTCTGCTGTCCGCCTGCCACAGCGACCCGCAGCAACTCAAGGAGAAGCTGATTGGCGGTCAGGCGGAAGAGCGTGTCATCGCTGTTGGAGTGCTGCCCATCGACTCGGTGAGCGGCATCGTCAGCAACACCTATCCTGGTTATTTGGAAGAGGGTCAGTCCGTCGACATGGCCTTCAAATACGGCGGCACCTTGCAGACACTCAACGTGAAGGAAGGCAGCGCGGTGCGCAAGGGACAGGTGCTGGCCCGCGTCAGCTCGGCGCAGATGGAGAGCACGCAACGCTCGGCACAGGCCACGCTCGAACAGGCCCAAGATGCCTACGAGCGTCTGAAGAAGGTGCACGACAACGGCAGCCTCCCCGAAATCAAATGGCGCGAGATGGTGGCCAACCTTGAGAAAGCCCAAGCCGCCTTGGACCTGGCCAACGCCATGCTTGCCGACAACACCATCACGGCACCTTTCAGTGGCACCGTGGCCTCGCTCAACGCTGAGTTGGGCGAAAACATCACCCCGCTGAAACCCATCATGCGCATCATCAACACGGAAGGCCTGACGGTGAAGATCTCCGTCCCCGAAAACGAAATCGCCAAAGTGCGCGTGGGCGACACCGCCGAGGTGGTAGTTCCCGCCTTAGGCGACCGCCGTTTCATGGGCAAGGTGACCGAAAAAAGCATGACCGCCTCGCTGCTCACCCACAGCTATCCCGTCAAGGTGCTCATCGAGCAGCCCGACGAAGAACTCGTCCCCGGCATGATCAGCAAGGTGGTGCTCAGCGCCGATGTCAGCACGGGCATCATCGTGCCCGCCAATGCCATTCTTGTCAACGAGGACGGACGTTTCGTTTGGGTGGCCGAAGAAGGTCGTGCCACGAGGCGGAACATCACAATTTCGGGCTATTCCGGCTCGGGTGTCATCGTCAGCGAAGGCCTGCAGGCTGGCGACGTCGTCATTGTGGAAGGCTACCAAAAAGTCAGCGAAGGAATGAAAGTGACATATTGACACGAGACTACGAGACACGGGACTTCGGGGCAGGCTCGTCCTGAAAGGACGATATTTTATTAACCCGGTACAAGCGCAGCGCAGTGTCGGGATCAAACAAGAAGAAAACCAATGAGCAAACTCAAAGATAAAGGTATCATCAGCGGCAGCATACGGAACCAGAAAATCGTGTGGATTGTGGTGGCCGTAGTGGTGGCTTTCGGTATCTATGCCCTCGTCGACATGAAAAAGGACGAGTTTCCGGCCTTCACCATCCGCCAAGGCATCGTGGCAGGCGTCTATCCCGGCGCCAATTCCGAGGAGGTGGAGGCACAGCTCACCAAGCCCTTGGAGCAGCTGCTGTTTGCCATGCCTGAGGTGGACCGCAAAGGCACCTATTCCATCACCAAGGAAGGGATGTGCTACATCTATACCAGCCTCGATGAGTCGGTGAAAGACAAGGACGTCGCATGGTCGAAGATACGCCATAAAATCAACGAAGCCAAGACATTGAGCTTTCCGGCAGGCGTGTTGGCCATCGCTGTCATCGACGATTTCGGCAACACTTCGTCGCTGCTCATCGCTATGGAGTCGACCGACAAGACCTACCGCGAGATGCACGGCTACACCGACGACCTCACCCGTCGCCTGCGCGAAATCCCGCAGATGGGCAACGTGCGCGTGATGGGCGAGCAAAACGAGGAAATCGCCGTCACCGTCGACAAGGAAAAATTGTCGTTTTACGGCATCAGTCCCAACACGCTGATGCTGCAATACGCCTCGCAAGGCCTGCTGACCACCTCGGGCGCGATGGAGACCGACGACTTCGACCTGCCACTGCACATCGACAATCCCATGGTTAGCGAGCAGGAACTCGAAGAACAAATCATCTATTCCGACGCGGCAGGCAACACCATCCGCCTGCGCGACGTGGCCACCGTCGAACGCCGCATGGCCGAGCCTTCGAAAGTGGTCAACTTTGATGGTGACAACGCATTGATTATCAGTGTTGAAATGCGAAAAGGCTACAATATTGTCGCTTTTGGTAAGGAAGTCGACAAGGTGCTCAACGCCTTCAAACAAACTTTGCCCGACAGCGTGAAGCTCTACCGCATCACCGACCAGCCTAAGGTGGTGCAGAAGTCGGTCAGCTCGTTCCTCCGCGACTTGGTCATCTCCATGATCGTCGTCATCGCCGTCATGTTGCTGCTCTTCCCCATCCGCACGGCCCTCATCGCCAGCTCGGGACTGCCCGTTTGCACCGCCGTAAGCATCGGGCTGATGTATCTCTTTGGCATTGAGTTGAATACGGTGACATTGGCCGCTCTTATCGTGGTCCTTGGCATGATTGTCGACGACTCCATCATCAACATTGACGGATACATCGACAAGCTAAGCCAAGGCTACAAGCCCTTCGATGCCGCCGTGAGTAGTGCGAAGGAATTGTTCATGCCGATGTTCATCGCTACCGCCGCCATCGCCTGCATGTTCTTCCCGATGACGCGCATCATCACCGGCCCCTTGGGCGAGTTCGTTCAACTCTTCCCTTGGACCGTCGCCTTCTCGCTGATGTCGTCGTTGGCCTACGCCATGCTCGTCATCCCCTCGTTGGAAATCATGTTCATCAAGCCGGAGACCGACAAGCCAAAGCACAACGGTTTCGTGAAGGCACAGATGCGGTTCTTCAACTTCCTGCAAGGCCTCTACGACAAGATGCAGAGCCATTGCTTCAAGCATCCGCACTTCACCATCGGCTTGGGTCTCGGCTCCATCGCCTTGGGCGTGTTGATGTTCTTGGCCCTCAACGTGCAGATGATGCCTATGGCCGAACGCGACTGTTTTGCAGTGGAAATTCGTTTGCCCGAAGGCAGCAGCCTCGAAGCCACCACGCGCGTCAGCGACTCGTTGCAAGCGCTGATGTTAGCCGACGAACGCGTCACCTCCGTCACCGCCTTCATTGGCGAGAGCGCACCGCGCTTCCATACCACCTATTCGCCCAGTATCCCAGCCAAAAACCTTTCGCAGCTCATCGTCAACACGACTTCGAAGCAAACCACCGAAGCCCTGCTGAAGGAATGGGACGACAAGTATTCCTATTACTTCCCCGAAGCCCATGTGCGTTTCCGACAGCTTGACTATCAGGCCGTTTCGACACCAGTGGAAATCTACGTCTATGGCGACGACTACACGAAAACCGCGCCCGTAGCCCAGCAAATCAAGGACTATATGCTCACCTTGGACAAGGAACTGCGCTGGGTGCACACCGACTACGACGAACAATTGCCATCGGTGAAGGTGACCATGAAACCAGAGGAATGTGCCCGTTTGGGACTCACCAAAGGCTTCCTCTCGTTGGATTTGGCCACCACCCTCAACGGTCAGCCCCTGACCACCGTCTGGGAAGGCGACCGTGGCATCCCCGTGAAGCTTTACTCAAAGCAAAACTACGACCCCAACGACTACGAAAGCGTCCAGAACCAGCTCATCCCGACCATGGTGCCTGGCACCAACGTGCCGCTCCGCCAGGTGGCTGATATTAGCCCCGAATGGCACCCTGCACAGTTGGTCCACCGCAACGGCAAAAACGTCGTCACCGTGGCTGCCGACATGAAGTTCTGGAAGCCGCAAACGGTGAGCATGAAGAAGATACAGACCTACATCGACAACGAAGTGCGCCCCAACCTGCCCGAAGGCGTGAGCATCGAATACGGCGGATTGTCGTCGCTCAACACCAACGTCATCCCGCAGCTGCTCAAGAGCCTGATAGCCGCCATCTTGGTGCTTTTGGTGTTCTTGGTGGCCTATTTCAAGAAGATGAATTTGGCCGTGCTCACCTTAGGTTCCAGCACCTTGTGCATGTTTGGCGCCTTCTTCGGCGAGTGGATCTTCGGCCTCGACTTCGGCATGACCTCGCTTTTGGGCGTGGTCAGCCTCATCGGTATCGTGATGCGCAACGGCATCGTCATGTACGAATACGCCGAAACCCTTCGTTTCGATGAGGGCCTGCCCGTCAAGGAAGCCGCCATGAAGGCCGGCAGCCGCCGCATGAGGCCCATCTTCCTCACCTCCGCCACCACAGCCCTCGGTGTGCTTCCGATGATCATTACGAGAAATCCGCTTTGGATGCCCATGGGCGTGGTCATCTGCTTCGGCGTGGTGCTCTCGATGGTCATCATTCTGGCCGTGATGCCGGTGATGTATTGGCAAATCTTTAGAAAGAGTAAATAGTATGTCACAAAACCTACAAAACTATCAAAACTTCAATGTAGAAGTGAGGAAAGCGGCCAACTGGCGCTTTCCTGCGGCAACCCAGTTGGGTATGCCGCACTCGCCAAAAAGCAGTTTTGTGGGTTTTGCGAGTTTTGTGATAAAAAACAATGCAATGAGAAAAGTTGTGGTATTAATCTGTTCTATATGGTTGTCATTGCCTTTATTGGCGCAACAACGTCTCTCTGTTCAGGAATGCATCGACATGGCTTTGGAGAACAACATTGAGCTAAAAAACAGCTATTTGGAAATCGACAAGGCGAGGGCAACGAAAAATGAAGCCCGTGCCGAGTATTTCCCCACCGTGTCAGCACAGGCCTTGGCCTTCGATGCGCTCAACCCGATGCTGACCTTTGGCATCGATGACATCGACAACGCGCAGGTGCGGCGACTCCTTCATACGCTTTATGCCGAATATGGCGTCAACATGGGTCTCGACAAGGAATACTCCTTTATCCAAAACGGCGTGGTGCTCAACGCGATGGCGACGGAACCGATTTATGCGGGCGGTCGCATCCGCAATGGCAACAAATTGGCCAAGTTAGGCATCGAAGCCGCTGAATACCAATCGAAAGTGAAAGAAGACGAGGTGCGCCTGCAAACTGAGACGCTCTATTGGCAAATCGTGGCTTTGCAAGAAAAACGCTCCACTTTGGACCAACTCGATCGCCTCTTGGACACCTTGGACAAAGACCTCAGCGGCGCCATCGAAGCGGGCTTGGCCATGCCCACCGACCGATACAAGTTGAAGGTGAAGCAAAACGAGAGCCAGCTCAATCGCAAGAAAGTGGACGACGGCATCACCTTGCTGAAAATGGCTTTGGCACAAACCATCGGTGCCGATTGGCAAACGATGGAACTTGTGGATACTTTGGGATTGGAGATCAACCCCTCGACATTATTCAGGGACGCTTCTGAAGCCGTGGCCTCGCGCAACGAAAGCCACCTTTTAGACCTCTCCATCAAGGCCGAAAACTTGAGGAAAAAGATGACCCTCGGTGCGGCTTTGCCCTCATTGATGGTAGGCGGCAGCGCAAGCTACCACACAATTTTGGAAAACGCGAAGCCCAACGCGATGGTCTTTGCCATGCTGCAAATTCCCATCACCGACTGGCACAAGACTTCATACAAGCTGAAACAACACGACCTCGATGCCGAAGCCGCTGCAAACACCCATCGCGACCTCACCGAGAAGATGGAGATGCAGACCAACCAAGCCTGGTTCAACCTCGAACAGAGCTGGCTGCGCATCACCATGGCCCAAACCGCATTGAGCGATGCCGAGGCCAACCTGAAGATCGCGGAGGACTATTACGAGGCCGGTTTGGTAGCCCTTTCGGACGTCCTCGAAGCCCAGACCATGCTCAAGCAAAGCCGCGACGAACTCACCGACAGCCGCGTGGAGTATCGGATTAATCTGGTGAGTTATAAGCAACTAACCCAAAACTGATAGGTTTTGCACGATTTTTGTACTTTTGTCCCCTGATTCAAAATTCAATCCAATGAAGAAACTCCTTTTTTTGGTCCTTTTCATGGTCACAGCCATGCTCAGCCAAGCCCAAGTCGAGAAAATGCTCGGACAATGGTACACCATCGACGACAAGACAGGCGAGCAACGCTCGTGCGTCAACATCACCGAAAAGAATGGTACTTATCAGGCTGTGGTGACGGCCATTTACGATAAAGACGCCAACGGCAACTACCGCGAGATGAAGCCGCCCTATCCGAAAGAATGGGAGCATGTGGTCGGCACCCAAGTTTTCGTCGACATGAAAGCCCATGGCGACCACCTGAAAGGCAAAGTCTACGACCCCGAAAGCCAAAAGACCTACCACGGCAAAGTGACCTACAAAGCCAAAACCGACGAGCTCATCCTTCGTGGCTCGCTGGACAAGGCTGGATTGCTTGGCCGCTCGCAGACGTGGAAACGCAAGAAATAGAAATCACTCCAATACCAACTGTTCCCAACGGATCTTCGGCACAAACTGCACCCCATCCGCATCCCGGTAATAGGCCAATTTGTCGCCCGCATCCACAGGCTCCAGCTTGATTTTTTCCGCACCCTTTCCGATGGCGAGCATCAGCAACGGTTCGTAGGGCAGCGCGAAGTGTTCCGTAATCTTCGCCTTGTTGAACGCCCCAATCATGATGCCGTTCAAGCCCATCTCGGTGGCTTTCAGTAACATGCTTTGCGCCGCAATGCCAAGGTCGATGTCCACAAACTTGGTTTCGGGCACGGTGCTGCAAATGATGATGAACGCCTCAGGCTCGGTGCCAGGGAATGGCAGGTGCAACTCGGGCAGCAAACCGCCGAGTTTCATGTTTTGCAGGATGAAGTCGGCACCTGTTTCCTTGGTCACTAACTTGAAACGCAGCACTTGTTGGTTCTTCGCCGAGGCGATCTTTGTATTCACCGCCACGATGCGTTCCAGCATCTCGCGCTTCACCACAAAGTCCTTCTGGTAGCCGCGATAGCTGCGGTTTTTCTCCATCAGGGTTTCCACTGAGGTATGTTTCACCACGGTCTTCTTCGCGCCCGCGCCAAAGACCTCTTCGTAACGTTTTTCCAAGTATCCGTCGGCCATATCGCTATAGATTTAAATTTTTCGGCGAAATTACGGAATTATTTTTGTAAACTCGTCAGAAAAAGTGTCAAGTTTTGCCAAAAACTCGTCAGAAAAAGTGTATCTTTGCAGCGAAAAGTCGTCAGAAAAAATGTCATTGAATTATGTATAGAGCTGTTATTGAGGATTTAAGCTCTATAAGAAAACCACATCGACCAAGGCTGGGTGGAGAACCTTCCCTTGTTTGCCTTCAAGGAAGCGCTGAAGGAGCGGCTGATGGAATAGTTAATCGTGAAATTCCTTGTTTATACCTTCGATTCAGCCTGCCTGTTGATAGCTTCAATGTCCAACTCCTCGATTTGGATGTCGGCATCGCCTTCAAAGTCCAAAAGGAAGCCCATATAAAGCGGCAAGGTCAGCAAAGGTCCCTCGCGCCCGATGTTGTAGTTGCCAAACTTGATGGCGTGGCTCACGTGATAATGCGACGGGTTGTTCAAGACGGCAGATAGGCTTTTCGACTTGCCCGACTTGGCCTTCACCTCCAAAGGAGTACATTCGCCGTGGTGTCGGACGAGGAAATCGAGTTCAAGCCCTGAGTCCTTGTGGAAATAATAGAGTTTTTGTCCGCGCTTGTGCAAAAAGTCGGCCATCAGGCTTTCGAAAATCGCGCCTTTGTAGCCCAAAAGGTTGCCTTGGATGACGTCGGCGCGTGTGCCCGGGTCGAGCATGGCGAGCAACAGCCCAATGTCAGTGACATACACCTTGAAGCAGTCTTCGATGGCATTTCCTGCCAACGGAAGCTCGGTGATGGTTGTGTTGTAGCACCTTTTGATGACCCCGGCATCCTCAAGCCACTGAAGGCTTCCGGCATATTGCGAAGCCCGTCCGCCTTTCTTGATTACGGAATACTGGAATTTTTTGTTCTCCTTGGCCAATTGCTGAGGAATGGACTCAAAGCACTCGCGGATGTTAGGCTTGCTTTGGTCGTCGGCATATTTCACCATATCGTCCTCATATTCAGCGATGATGGATTGTGCCACGGTAGCCACTTGGCCAAAGTGCTTGGTCGCGATGAACGTGTTGACCACGGCAGGCAGGCCGCCAACGACGATATAGCGATGAAGCAGCTGCATCAACGATTGGTGAATGCCTTCGGGCACTGGCTTCTCTTCCTTGAGGCAGTTACGAAGCAGGTCGATGACCGTGTCGCGAATGCCATTGGCCCAAAGAAACTCTTCGAAATCAAGTGGATACATTTCAATGATGGTTTCGTAGCCCACAGGCACAGAGTTTTTGCCGAGTTGCCGGTTTCGTTCTTTTTTCTGTTTCTCGCCATAGCCTTTCACCCCGAGCAACGACCCAGTGGCAATGACATCGAAACGGCCATCCATCTTGAACGATTTCAGTGCCGTTCGGGCATCGGGACAGTCTTGGATTTCGTCAAAGATCAGGCAGGTGCGGTTGGGAACGAACTCGGCTTCAGGCATCATGGTAGACAGGTTCATCAAAATGACATCCACTTCTTTTGAGCCCACGAACGCATTGGCTTTCTCGGGCTGCAAGGCAAAGTTGACGTAAACAACGCTTGAATAGTGTTTTTTCGCAAACTCCTGCACGATAAACGTCTTGCCGCATTGACGGATGCCCATGATTACCAATGGATTGTGTCGAGGTGTGTTTTTCCATCGCAACAAATCCTTTTCTATTTTTCTTCTCAGCATACTCGTTTTTTCCTTGGTTCAGACTGCAAAATTACACTTTTTCCAACGGAAAAACCAATATCGTTACACTTTTTCAAGGGAATATTTTCGTTTTGTTACACTTTTTCCAACGAAAAAAACAATACTGTTACACTTTTTCAAGGGAATATTTCCGTTTTGTTACACTTTTTCCAATGAAAAACGCCATTTCGTTACACTTTTTCAAGGGAAACACCAAAATGACCATACTCGATAATTCGCAAAATTCGTCAAATTCGCAGTTTTTTCCTATTTTTGCGCCCATGAAAAAACGCCTGCTTCAATACGGCTCTTTTTTGATGGCTCTCGTGGTGCTTTTCGTTTCCGTAGGTTGGGACGTAAAATACCACTATTGCACGGCGGAGCATCGCCTTTCGGGAAACTTCGGCGAGGCGGCGGAATCGTGCCTGCATTGCATTGGGCATGAACACGAACACGAAGCCACTTTTGCACAACCGCATGAAATCCAGTTCGATGCAAAGTGCTGTTGCGAGGATTTCGAGAGCAAAATCCAGTTTGCGGGCAACTGTGTTTTTTCAATCGAAAAGCACTTGAATGTGCATTTTCAGCCTAATGTTTTGGTCAATCTCGGCCTTCATAACTTGATGCCGAAGGCAAAACTGGCGTTGCTGCATTTCACGGTGCGAAAAATTCCGCCTTTCCAGTCCTCAAGGGACAGATTGGTGTTTTTCTCGGCTTTGCGACTCAATCCTTTGGTTTTCTGATTCTTCGTTCTGGCGGATTTGCGATTCGCCTGCATCGAAAAGGGGATTTCAAATCCCCATCTCAACATTGCTGGATTACAAATCCGGCAAAACAGAGGTGCATCATTGCATTTTGTGGCTGCCACGGTGTGACAGCCCTACAAACCCAATTTAAATCTTGAATTATAGAATTATGAAAACCAACAAAATAACCCTTATCACCTTATTATTAATGGCCTTCGCCACCACCGCCTTTGCCCAAGGCTTCATTGAGGGCACGGTTTATGAACAGAACGAAAACGGCGAGAAAACCCCGCTGCCGGGCGTCAACGTCTATTGGAAAATCGTCAACGAGGGCGTGGTGACCGACGCCGACGGGCATTACAAAATCCCCGTCCACGGACAAATCGGCTGCCTCGTGTTCAGCTGCATCAGCTACGAGAACGACACGATTCACCACATGTTTGAGCCGATGCACTACGACCACGTTTTCCAGTCCGCCAATATGCTCAACGAAGTGCAAATCGAGGCGCGGCAAAAGGGCACCTTCATCTCGGCCTTGAACCCCGTTTCGGTGCAGACCATCACCTCCGAAGGCTTGCGTCGTGCGGCTTGTTGCAGCCTCGCCGAGAGCTTCGAGAATAGTGCTTCGGTCGACGTCAGCTATAGCGATGCCGTCACGGGCGCGAAACAAATTGAATTGCTTGGCCTCAGCGGACTTTACACCCAGATGTTGGCCGAAAACATGCCCAATTTCCGTGGCTTGGCCTCGGCGTTTGGCCTCAGCTATGTGCCTGGCACTTGGATGAACAGCATTCAGGTGTCGAAGGGAACGTCCTCTGTCAGAAACGGTTACGAGAGCATCAGCGGACAGATTAATGTGGACTACAAGAAGCCCGAAGACGGCGAGAAACTTTTCCTCAATCTCTATGCCAACACGATGGCCATGACGGAATTCAACTTCAACACACGCTGGAAAATGGGCGAACATGGCAGCATGATGGTCCTGGGTCACGTCAACAAGAACTTCATGCAGATGGACGACAACGGCGACGGTTTCATGGACGACCCGATGGTGACGCAAGGCACTTTGTTTCTGCGCTACGACTACATCAGTGAGCATTTCGATGGTGTTTTTGGTGCCAAAGCATTGACTGAGAGACGTTTTGGCGGCATGATGGGTGGCAATCCGTTTGTGGAACCCTCTGACGACAAGTTCCGCATCGGGACGACGCGCTACGAGGTTTTTGCGAAGACCGGCGTCATCTTCGACCGCGACAACACCAGCCTCGGCCTCCAGCAGCAGTTCATCTACCACGATTTAGGCTCGTCCTATTTCGGCAGGACCGACTACAACGCCAAGCATCTTTCCTACTACGCCAACCTGCTCTTCGATTCGTATCTCGTCAACGAAAAACACAAGTACACGCTAGGCGCAAGCTACACCTTCGACAAATACGACGAGACGCTGAACAACCAAACCCAGCCCCGCACGGAGCATGTGCCAGGCGCCTTCGCTGAATACACCTTCGACGACGACCACCACTGGAGCGCCATCGTCGGGATGCGCCTCGATTACAATTCCTATTACAAGAAAATGCTCTACACGCCCCGCCTGCATGTGCGCTTCAACACGCACGACGACCTCACCCTTCGCGCCTCGGCGGGCAGGGGCTACCGCTCGCCCAACGTGTTGGCCGAAAACTCCACCATGTTGGCCTCGGCGAGAATCATCCGTTTCATCAACACGCCAAAGATGGAGGACGCATGGAACTATGGCATCAATTTAACCAAAGACTTCCATTTCGGTTGGCGCGAACTCATCCTTCAGGTCGACTTCTACCGCACCGATTTCGTCAACCAAATCGTCCTCGACCGCGATGCCGATGCGCACCAAATCCGCATCTATAACCTCGACGGAAAGTCCTATTCCAACAGTGCCCAAATCGAGGCCAATTGTGAGATTTTCAAGGATTTCGACCTGACCTTGGCCTTCCGCTACAACGACGTGAAAATGACCATTAATGACACCCTGCGAGAGAAGCCTTTTGTGAACCGATACAAGGGCTTGGTGACGATGTCATACGCGCCTGGCACTTGGCAGTTCGACTTCACCACCCAGTTCAACGGCGACAGCCGCGTGCCCAACCTCAACGGCAATGCCACGGCGGTGGCCCACGGCCAAAACATCGAGCGCTCGCCGTTCTATGTGATTATGAACGCGCAGATTACCAAGTCGTTAGGTGAGTGTTGGGAACTTTACGTCGGTGGCGAAAACCTGACCAACTACAAGCAAACGCATCCCATCATCTCTGCTGACAATCCCGCGAGCGAGGATTTCGATGCCTCGATGGTTTGGGGGCCGCTGAGCGGGATCAAAGCCTATTTGGGTGTGAGGTTCACGGTGAAGTAGTGGTTTTTTGTGAAAAATCGTATTTTTGCGGCTCAAAAACTCATCAAATGAAAAAACTCCTTTTCCTTTGCGCCACGGCCTTGTTGCTGTCGGCCTGTGCCCAAAAAGAACAAAAAGACAATAAAGAGCTTCAGCAACAGCCCCAGGAACAAAACGAGGTGAAGGTGCCCATGGGTGTTCCCGTGGCGCCCATGCAGCAAATTACAGTACCCGAAAAAGGCGGTAATGACATGAACGTGACGAGCAACCCCAATGCGCCAGTTTTAAAGCTGGAAGAAGGCAAGCCTCTCGACTTCAGCCAGTTGAATGGAAAGCCGACGATGCACGACCAACTCATTGCGAAAATCGACACCATCCGCAGCCGCGCCGAGCAACTTGAGGATGCCGAATGCATGTATTTCTACGGCTATTGCTGCGAGAACGGCTTGGGCGTGAAGCAGGATGCCAAGCAAGCCTTTGAATGGTACACCAAGGCCGCCAAGAAGGCGTTTCCGGCCGCCTACAATGCGTTGGGCAACCTCTACAGGAGCGGCTCTGGCGTGAAAGCCGATGCCACCCAAGCCTTCGGCTGGTACATGAAAGGCGCCAATGCCAACGACGCGCAGGCCATGCTCAACGTGGGCAACTGCTATTTCTACGGCATGGGCACCGTGAAAGACGATAAGGCCGCCGTCAAATGGTGGAAAGACGCCGCCGATGCAGGCAACGCCTACGCCCAGTCGCAGATGGGCGACTGCCACTACTTTGGCATCGGGGTGGAGAAGGACCTCGCCAAGGCCATCGAATACTACAAGCCCGCCGCCGACCAAAACATCTCGAGTGCGCAATACCGCCTCGGCCTGTTGTATTACAACGGCGAAGGCGTAGAGCAAGACCGCACCTACGCCAAGCTGCTGATGCAGAAAGCCCGCGACGGCGGCGACAAGGACGCACAAGCGTTTTTGGAGAAGAATTACTGAGAAGAATTATCCGTTTTTGCTATCTTTGCGGGTGAAATGAAACACCTACATTTCATAGCATTGATGTTTTTGGTCTTGGTTTCGGCCTGCAACCGACCTGTAGAGACGCAAAATTTTGCGTCTCTACCCCATACCAATCCGGCGTTGCAGGCCATCGACAGCCTGATGTGGCGCCAGCCCGACAGTGCTTTTGCTCAGCTGAGGCAGTTTGTGGCAAGTCCTCAGGCCGACAGCCTTGATGAGTTTAATGTGCACTACTGCCAGTTGCTGATTTCGGAGTTGCTGTATAAGAACTATTGTGGCCAAAGCAACCGCGAGGAATTGCTTCGAGCCGTGGCCTATTTCGACAGCCTGACAATCGCTCTGAACGACAACTCTCAGCCCCGAAACCGTCATTGCGGGCTTGACCCGCAATCTCCCGACCTTAACGACAACCCCGCCTTCTTGGATGCCCGCGCCCACTACATCAACGGCGCAGGCTATTACGAGCGCGACAGCGTGGTGGAGGCCTGCAAGGAATACCTGAAGACCTTGGAGGTGATGGAATGCCATTTTGAGGAGAGGGAGCTGGTGGGACACAAGGCACGATTCCTGGCATATACCCATAACCGTCTTGGCGACTTGTTCTCGGAGCAGTTCATGATGGAATCTGCCATCACTTGCTATGAGAATGCGCTTGTGTACTGCAAAATATCGCCAACTTCGCCTATTGGCATTCCAAATATTTTATATCGGATTGGCAAACAATATGATAAGAAAAATGAGATAGAAAACGCAAGTTTGTATTATGGTCAGGCTCTAGAGAACATGGCGGCAACAGATAATATGGTGTATAGAAATATCGTTGCAAGCAAGGCTCTTTGTGACTATGAAATGAATGGTGATGTAAAACAAGCTTTGGATAAACTTAATTATACCCTCATTCATGCGAAGACAGAAAAAGAACGGTTAAACCGCTGTCTGACTATCGGGGGTGTTTTCTTCTACGAACGTAATTATGACTCAGCTTTATTCTATTTGGAACCCGTGTTTGAAAATAATGAAGCGGGGCTACAGACACAGGCAGCAGGTTATTTGCGTATCATTTATGATAGCATAGGAGACGTCGAAAGATCTGATAACTATATGCGATTCTTGACGAATCAGAAGAAATCAGATGGAGATAATAAGGCCTTGGTCTCGAAACTCGAGGATTTGTACAAGAACTATTCGAACAAAAAATTGGAGAAACAAGCTGAAGCTGAACGAAAAATAGCCGAGAAGCGGGTAATGAACACTATTATTCCTATCGCTATCGCAGTTGCTTTGGCTATTTCCTGTGTATTGGTATGGAGAAACAGGAGGCAGCTGAAGTTTCAGCAAGAAGAAGCGGACAAAGCATTTGGAGAGGCGGAGCAAGAACACGAAAAGGAGCTGAGGCTGTGGCAGACGGAGGCCGACAAGACATTGGAAGAAACAAAGAAGAAACATGAAGAAGAATTGGGACTGCTGAAAGCGGAGCGGTTGGCCTACCAAAAGGAGCAGGAAACCTTGCGACAAAGCCTCCGGCAGCGTGATGAACAGGTGAAAGCCTTGGAAACCGCCATGGTCGAGCAACGCGAGGAAGCAGGGCGGAGGCGCGAGGCTTTCCTGAAGGAGCCGATATGCCAACACATCAACGAGCTGCTGCACGGCAGGCACATCACCACGCGCGACACGTCGTTCAAGCATGAAGCCATCGCCCTTAAGGAAGAGGATTACAAGCAACTCAAGGAGGCCGTGGAGCGGCATTACGAAGGCTTTGACAATGCGCTTTTGAGCCGTTGCCCAAGTTTGAGGCACATCGACTTGGCGCTATGCCACCTGTATCTGATGGGATTGGAAGAAGGCGAGATAGCGGCGTTGAGAAGCCGGACTTATTCGGGAATCAAGAAGCAAAACGAGAGCCTCCAGGAGAAACTTGGAGTGAATGAAGACATAGGTTCTTATGTCTTGAAGGTCGCAGAAGGGCTTTGTGGAACCCACAATATTGACCAAAATGAATCGAAAAACAATCCTTTACAACAAAACACAGAAGAGATTCTACAAGAAAGTACATTGAAAAGTACATTGAAAGGGACACAGAAAACAATCGTTGAAATCATCATCGGTAATCCCAATGTTACCATTCCAGAAGTCGCTAAGAAATTAGACTTAAACCCACGAGGAATTGCCAAGCATTTCAAAACGCTTCAAGATAAAGGAGTTATTCGTCGCGTTGGGCCTGACAAGGGAGGGCATTGGGAAGTGATTAGATAGGAGTTACCAGTTGTCAGTTGTTCAATTATTATGTATTACAACAACCTATAGATAAATTCCAACATTTCTCCAGCATGGTTTTATGCGCTGTGGTTTTTTTATAGTCTACTTTTGCTTACAAAAGCTTAAGCTGAAATTGATGATCTCTACTAATTTAAAACAAATCTACCATGAAAAAGTTCATCTTTATTCTTTCCCTATTAGCCTTTCAAATTGTTGCATTCGCCCAAACACCCGACTTCTACTTCACCTACAACTACCCCGACACGGAGGC